>ERZ1027188.140-NODE-140-length-31616-cov-6.624061_pt1 | contig 31616 bp, 33 predicted proteins | sample MGYA00519273_ERZ1027188 | MGnify/ENA primary metagenome ERZ1027188 (study PRJEB26926, sample SAMN06164623) | human gut metagenome | biome: ENVO:00009003; feature: ENVO:2100002; material: ENVO:00002003 | host: Homo sapiens | place: USA | collected 2012 ... | reverse complement strand
GCAGCAGGGCGTGGGCGGGGTCGGACAGGGCGGGGTCGCCGTCCAGCAGGTCGTTGGCGGCGGACTGGGCCTCCTCCAGCAGCCGCATATCGCAGCTGAGATCGGCGGCCTTCAGCGTGGGCAGACCGTGCTGCCGCTGGCCGAAAAAGTCGCCGGGGCCCCGGAGGTGCAGATCCTCCTCGGAGATCTTGAAGCCGTCGTTGGTCTGCGTCAGCACCTTCAGGCGGCGGCGGGTATCCTCGTTGTCGCTGTCGGACAGCAGGACGCACCAGCTCTTGGCGCTGCCCCGGCCTACGCGGCCGCGGAGCTGGTGGAGCTGGCTGAGGCCGAAGCGCTCGGCGTTCTCCACCACCATCAAATTGGCGTTGGGTACGTCCACGCCCACCTCCACCACGGTGGTGGACACCAGAATATCGCTGTTTCCGGCGGCGAAGGCCGCCATGACGGATTCCTTCTCCTTGGCCTTCATGCGCCCGTGGAGCACGGCGACGCGCAGGTCGGGGAACACCTCGTTCTGTAATTTCCGGGCGTAGGCGGTCACAGCCTTCCGCTCGTCGGGGAGATGGTCGTCCTCCCCCACCAGCGGGCAGACGATAAACACCTGATGTCCCTCGGCCACCTGCTTGCGGATAAAGGCATTCAGACGCTGGCGGTATTTCTCCCCCACGGCGAAGGTGTCCACCTTCTGCCGTCCGGGAGGCAGCTCGTCGATGACGGATACATCCAGATCGCCGTAGATGATGAGCGCCAGCGTCCGGGGGATGGGGGTGGCGGACAGCACCAGCATATGGGGGGAATCGGCCTTTTTGGACAGCGCCGCCCGCTGATCTACGCCGAAGCGGTGCTGCTCATCGGTGATGACCAGCCCCAACCGGGCGTACTGCACATCCTCCGTCAGCAGGGCGTGGGTGCCGATGCACAGGTCAATGCTGCCGTCGGCCAGACCGGCCAGAATCTCCCGGCGCTCCTTGGCGCGGGTGGAGCCGGTGAGCAGGGCGCAGCGCAGGCCGAAGCGGGCGAACAGCGGCGATAGATTTTCATAGTGCTGGCGGGCCAGGATCTCCGTGGGCGCCATCAGCGCCGACTGCCAGCCGCTCTGGGCGGCGAACCAGACACAGGCGGCGGCCACCATGGTCTTGCCGCTGCCCACATCGCCCTGACACAGCCGGTTCATGGGGCGGCCGGAGGTCATGTCGGACACGGCCTGCTCCACGGCGCGGCGCTGGGCATTTGTCAGCGCGAAGGGCAGGGCGTCGTAGAAGGGCGCCAAGGCCACGTTTTCACAGGCGGGACCGTGTCCCGTCTCCCGGCGGGCGCGCAGCAGCCGCAGGCCGCAGGCCAGCACAAAAAGCTCCTCGAACACCAGACGGCGGCGGGCGATGTCCAGCGCCTCCGGCGAGGTGGGGAAGTGGATGTTCTCGTAGGCGTAGCCCGCGTAGCACAGGTGATGCGCCTGCCGCACTGCATCGGGCAGCGCGTCCGGCAGCAGGTCACGGCAGGCATCCAGCCCCTGCCGCATGGCCTCCGCCAGCCGGGACTGTGTGATGCCGGCGGTCAGGGGATAGATGGGCATGATGCGACCCGTCAGCAGCTGGCGGCCCTCCGGCTCCAGCAGGGGGTTGGTCATGCGGCGGCGCAGCAGGTCGCCCTCCACCTTACCGTAGAAGATATACGTCTCCCCCTTGTGGAGGCTGGTTTTCCGGTACTCCTGATTGAAAAAGGCAACATCCAGCACGCCGCTGCTGTCCACGGCCCGCACCTTTACCAGCGTGCGGCCGCCGCCGATACGGCTGGCGGTGGGGTCACCGGCCAGCATGGCCCGGACGCAGGCATATTCACCCACGGGCAGTTCCCGGATGGGGCGCTCCAACGTCCGATCCTCCCACCGGCGGGGGAAGTAGGACAGCAGGTCGCCCAGCGTGGCGATGCCCAGCTTGTGCAGCGCCTTGGCCCGCGTTTCCCCGATGCCCTTGATATACCGGATGTCGGTGTTGAGATCGGCCATGGCGTCAGAAGCCGCTGAAGGCGGAGAAGTCGGCAGGCGGCGCAAACAGAGGCGGCTCCTGCGTCTCCTCTGCCGGGGAGGGCAGCAGCGTCTCCTCCGGCGCGGGGACGTACTCCACGAATTGGTACTTCAGGCCATCCTCCTCCATGATCTCGCTCTCACTGTCCACCTGCCACTGGGGGTCGGCGTCCAGATCGGGAAAAAAGGCATCGGCGTGACCATCGGCAAGGATCTTGGTGATATACACCCGGTCACACAGGGGCAGAAAACGGCGGTAGACGCTCTCGCCGCCGATGATCCATGCGTCCTCCCCGGCCTGAAACACCGCCTCCACGGGGAAGTGGACGATCTCCGTGTTTTCCGCGGCAAAGTCCCGGTCGCCGGTGAGGACGATGTTGCGGCGGTGGGGCAGCCCCCTGCCGCCGGGCAGGGATTGCAGGGTCTTGCGGCCCATGAGGACGGTCTTGCCCTCCGTCAGGGCGCGGAAACGCTTCATATCGGCGGAGATGTGAAACAGCAGGGCGTTGTCCCGGCCGATGCCCCAGTATTGGTCGACGGCTGCAATGGCATACATGGGCGTTCCTCCTTAGATGGCCACGGGGATCTTGTCCTCGAAGGGCTGGGGGTCGTAGCCCTCCAGCGAGAAGCTGTCCCGTGTGAACCGGTAGAAATCGGTGATGGACTTGTCCATCACGAAGCGGGGGGCGGGACGCTCGTCCTGCTCCAGCAGCTTTTCGATGATGGGGACATGGCGGTCATAGATGTGGGCGTCGGCAATGACGTGTACCAGCTCGCCGGCCTCCAGACCGGACACCTGCGCCATCATGTGTACCAGCACGCTGTACTGCACCACGTTCCAGTTGTTGGCGGCCAGCATATCCTGACTGCGCTGGTTGAGGATGGCGTTGAGGGTGTTGCCGGAGACGTTGAAGGTCATGGAGTAGGCGCAGGGATACAGCGCCATCTCGTGGAGATCCTGGAAATTATAGATATTGGTGAGGATGCGGCGGCTGGCAGGGTTGTGCTTCAGATCGTACAGCACCCGGTCTACCTGATCCATCTCCCCCTCGGGATACTGGTGCTTCACCGCCAGCTGATAGCCGTAGGCCTTGCCGATGGAGCCGTTCTCATCCGCCCAGCTGTCCCAGATGTGGCCCCGCAGGTCATGGATGTTGTTGGACTTCTGCTGCCAGATCCACAGCAGCTCGTCGATGCAGGTCTTGAAATAGGTGCGGCGCACGGTGAGGATGGGAAATTCCTCCCGTAGGTCGTAGCGGTTGACGATGCCGAACTTTTTTACGGTGTGGGCGGGCGTGCCGTCGTCCCAGTGGGGACGCACCTGCTGGTCGGTGTCCCACACCCCGTTTTGCAGGATGTCACGGCAATTATCCTTGAAGATCTGGTCTGCACGGCTCATAAGCGTACCCCCTGTTTGTTTTCCTCATTGTAGCAGATTCGCGCGTGATTTGAAATACAAATGTGAGGAATAAGAAAAAAGAAATTGCGTCTCGCCGGCACTTCCGCTATACTGTATACTGGTTGAAAATGTGAAGGAGGTATTCTTCTGATGAAATATGATGTGTTGATCATCGGTGCAGGCCCCGGCGGTATCTTCTCCGCCTATGAGCTGATGCAGCGGAAGCCGGAGTGGAAGGTGGCCGTGCTGGAGGCGGGCAATCCGCTGGAGAAGCGGCACTGTCCCATTGACGGCGACAAGATCAAGTCCTGCATCCACTGCAAGACCTGCGCCATTATGAACGGCTTCGGCGGCGCCGGCGCCTTCTCTGACGGCAAGTACAACCTGACCAACGAGTTCGGCGGCACGCTGTACGAGTACATCGGCAAGCAGAAGGCCATGGAGCTGATGCACTATGTGGACGACATCAACGTGGCCTGCGGCGGCGCCGGCACCAAGCTGTACTCCACGGCGGACAGCGGCTTCAAGCGCCTGTGCCTGCAAAACAATCTCCACCTGCTGGACGCCTCCGTGCGGCATCTGGGTACGGATATCAACTACAAGGTGCTGGAGAATCTGTACGCCCAGCTGAAGGAGCATATCGACTTCCACTTCCTGACGCCGGTGAAGGCGCTGACCATCGCGGCGGACGGCACCTACGAGGCGGAGACGGACAAGGGCACGTTCAGCGGCCGCAAGTGCATCATCTCCGTGGGACGCAGCGGCAGCAAGTGGATGGAGTCCGTGTGCGAGGCGCTGGACATCCCCACTAAGTCCAACCGGGTGGATATCGGCGTCCGGGTGGAGCTGCCCGCCGAGGTGTTCGCCCCCATTACCGACGAGCTGTACGAGAGCAAGATCGTCTATAAGACCGAGAAGTATCAGGACAAGGTGCGGACGTTCTGCATGAACCCCCGTGGCGCGGTGGTCAACGAGAACACCAACGGCATCGTCACCGTCAACGGCCACAGCTACGAGGATCCGGCCATGCATACGGAGAACACCAACTTCGCCCTGCTGGTGTCCAAGCACTTTACCGAGCCGTTCCGGGACAGCAACGGCTACGGCGAGAGCATCGCCCGGCTCAGCAATATGCTGGGCGGCGGCGTGATGGTGCAGCGGTTCGGCGACCTGATCCGCGGACAGCGCACCACGCCCAAGCGCATTGAAAAGGGCTTCATGACCCCCACGCTGGCGGCTACCCCCGGCGACCTGAGTCTGGTGATGCCCAAGCGCATTCTGGACGGCATCATCGAGATGATCTACGCGCTGGACAAGATCGCCCCCGGCACCGCCAGCGATGACACGCTGCTCTACGGCGTGGAGGTGAAGTTCTACAACATGGAGGTGGCGCTGGACGAGAATCTGGAGACGCCCCACAAGGGCCTGTTCGTCATCGGCGACGGCAGCGGCGTGACCCACTCCCTGTCCCACGCGTCGGCCAGCGGCGTCTATGTGGCGCGGTATCTGGCGGAGAACGAGGAATAAGCAAAAAAGAAGCGCTCCGGCACTGCCGGAGCGCTTCATACTGCTCAGTCGTCCATGTCCACGGTGATGTTGTCGGTGCCGTGCTGCTCGAATTCCCCCAGATACGTCTCCATCCGGGCCATCACCTCGTCGTAGTTCTCCGGCGTGATGGGGGGATCGTCCATATCCCGCAGCGCCAGCTCCTGCGCCAGTATCTCAAAGAACGTGGTGTCCTCATAGGCCATGATGGCCTCGTGGATCCCGCCGTCGGCGAAGGCGCGGGAGGGGATCAGCTCGCCCTGATACAGCTCCGTCAGCGGCGCCATGCCGTGGTCGAGACAGTGGGCAAACACCAGACTCTCCACCTGATCGTATTCCCTGATGCGGTCGTCGCCGCGGGTGGAGTTCAGCACCCAGTTGCCGATATACACCAGATCCAGCAGACGCCGGAACTGCTTTTCCGTCATTTTCAGCTCCATCAGACCACCTCCGTTTCGCGGTCAGCACTTGATTTTCTTGATTATAACACGGTGTATCGCGGAATGCCATAGAAAAAGTGGGAAGGGCCGCCAAAATTTAGCTTGTGTCGGACGCTTCTTCATAGTACAATATATAAGTTAACTGCAAATAAGCAAAATACCAAAGTTCACTGCGATAAGGAGCGTTTCCATGGACCTGCGTCCCATCGGGGTGTTCGACTCCGGCAGCGGCGGCCTCACCGCCGTGCGGGAGATCCGCAGCATCCTTCCCTCTGAAAACATTATATACTTTGGGGACACGTCCCGTGTACCCTACGGCAGCCGATCCGCCGAGATCCTGCTGCGCTACGCCCGGCAGGATGTCCGTTTCCTGCGGACATTCGATATCAAGGCGCTGGTGGTGGCCTGCGGCACCGTATCCACCACGGCGCTGCCCCGCTTACAGGCGGAAAACGCCGACCTGCCCATGCTGGGCGTGGTGGAGCCGTCCTGCCGCCGCGCCGTGTCCGTTACCCGGAACAAGCGGGTGGGGCTGATCGCCACCGCCGCGTCTGTGCGCTCCGGCGCGTATGAGCGCACCATCGCCGGGCTGGACGGGGATATCACGGTGGTCAGCAAGGCGTGCCCGCTGTTTGTGCCGCTGGTGGAGAACGGGCGGTTCCGCGTGGGCGATACGGTCATCGAAACGGTGGCACGGGAGTATCTGGAGCCGCTGCGGGACACGGGCATCGACACCCTCATCATGGGCTGCACCCACTATCCGCTGCTGGCGGAGATCATCGGGCGTATCATGGGCCCGGCGGTGACGCTGGTGGACGCCGGGGCCGAGGTGGCCCGCGCCCTGAAGGGGGAGCTGACAGACCGCGAGCTGCTGGCAGACCGGCCCTGCGGTGAGACAACGCTGTATGCCAGCGACCGGCCGGAGGATTTCGGCCTGCTGGCCGCCACGTTTCTGGGCCAGCCGCTGAGCGGCGCGGTGCGGGCCGTGGACATCGAGCAGTATTGAGGTGGGCCATGGCGGAACGTGTACAGGTGGCGGTGAAGAGCCGCAGCCGCTTCGGCGGACAGGAGGATGTGCTGTCCTTCCGGGGACAGGGCGTATTGACAAAAACAGCGGAGGGATGGCATCTGCGGTACGAGGCGGCCAACGAGGTCGACGGCAGCGCCATCGTCTCCGAGATCCGGCTGGAGACGGCCACCCGCCGTGCGGTGGTCATCAACGAGGCGGACAGCGGCGGCTACGGCCTGCTGCTGGATCCCAAGACGCCCACCGCCACCCGCATTGACGGCGGTGACGGCGGCGCCCTGATGCTGAACGTTGCCACCAAGGAGGTGGCGTGGCAGCTGTCCCGCCGCGGACAGGGCTTTATCACATTGGCGTATACATTGCTCCTCGGCGTGCAGCCCCTGTCGGCGCTGCAGGTGGAGCTGACTTTAACGAAAGAGGAGAACTGACGATGAATATGATCCAGAGCGCCAAAGATCAGGTGCTGCAGCTGACTGTGGCGGCCTATGAAAAGGCCGCGGCCGCCGGTGTCTTACCCGCCGGCATTACCGTGACCCCGGCGGTGGAGATCCCCAAGGACACCGCCAACGGCGACTATACCACCACCTTCTGTCTGGCGGCGGCCAAGGCCATGAAGATGAACCCCCGGCAGGTGGCACAGACTCTCATCGACAACATGGCGCTGGAGGGTAGCTACTTCACCTCCGTGGAGCTGGCAGGCCCCGGCTTCCTGAACTTCCGGCTGGGCGGCAAGTGGTACGCCGACACCGTCTCCGGCATCGAGGCCGCCGGTGCGCGCTACGGCGAGAACGATATGCTGGCGGGGAAGAAGTACATGGTGGAATTCGTGTCCGCCAACCCCACCGGCCCCATGCACATGGGCAACGCCCGTGGCGGCGTGCTGGGCGATACGCTGGCCAGCGTGCTGCAAAAGTCCGGCGCCGACGTGACCCGCGAGTTCTACGTCAACGACGCCGGCAACCAGATTGAGAAATTTGCCAAGAGCCTAGAGGCGCGCTATCTCCAGATCATCAAGGGCGAGGACGCGGTGGAGTTCCCGGAGGACGGCTACCACGGCGACGATATCCGTGAGCTGGCCCAGGCCTTCTACGAGCAGGAGGGCGACAAGTACCTGAACTGCGAGGAGCAGGTGCGCCACGACGCGCTGGCCCAGTTCGGCCTGCGCCGCAACATCCCCAAGATGAAGACCGATCTGGCCCGCTACGGCATCCAGTACGACCAGTGGTTCTTTGAGTCCACCCTCCACGAGAGCGGCTATGTGGCGGACTCTGTGCAGCTGCTGACCGACCGGGGTTGGACGTATGAGAAGGACGGCGCCCTGTGGCTGAAGACCTCCGACATTCTGGCGGAGAAGCTCCGCGCCGCCGGTAAGTCCGACGAGGACATCGAGAAGCTGGCGCTGAAGGACGACGTGCTCCGCCGCGCCAACGGGTTCTACACCTACTTTGCCGCCGATATCGCCTACCACCGGAACAAATTCGCCGTCCGCGGCTTTGACAAGGTGGTGAACATCTGGGGCGCCGACCACCACGGCCATGTGGCCCGTCTGAAGGGCGCTATGGACGCGCTGGGTCTGGACGGCGAGCACCGGCTGGACATCGTGCTGATGCAGCTGGTGAAGCTGGTGCGGGACGGCGAGGTGGTGCGTATGTCCAAGCGTACCGGCAAGGCCATCAGCCTCACCGACCTGCTGGACGAGATCCCCGTGGACGCCTGCCGCTGGTTCTTCAACGCCAAGCCCGACACCCAGATGGAGTTCGACCTGGGTCTGGCCGTCCGGGAGGACAGCGAGAACCCGGTGTACTATGTGCAGTATGCCTATGCCCGCATCTGCACACTGCTCAAGGCGTTGGCGGCGGAGGGTTACGATGTGCCCGCCGCGGCACAGGCCGATCTGGCGCTGCTCACCGCCGACGAGGAGAAGGCCCTCATCAAGCAGCTGGCCCAGTACCCAGTGGTGGTGCGTCTGGCTGCCCGGGACTACGATCCCAGCTTCATCAACCGCTATCTGTCGGAGCTGGCCGCCGCGTTCCACAAGTTCTACAACGCCTGCCGCATCAAGGGCGAGGAGAAGGACATGCTGCTGGCTCGTCTGAAGCTGGCGGATACCGCCCGTGCCGTGCTGAAAAACGGCATGACCCTCATTGGCTGCTCCGCACCGGAGAAAATGTGACATACGCGAAAAGCGCACCTGCGGGTGCGCTTTTTTCATGTACCGAAGAACAGCCGCACGCTCCACGCCGCCGCCACGAACCCCGCCAGATCGGCGGTCAGCGCCGCCGGAACGGTGTAGCGGGTGCGGCGGATGCCCGCCGCGCCGAAGTACACAGCGATGGTATAGAAGGTGGTCTCTGTGCAGCCCAGCATCACCGCCGCGCACCGCCCGATGTAGCTGTCGGGGCCGTGGGCGGCCATCAGCTCGCTGCCCACCGCCAGCGCGCCGGAGCCGGATACCGGCCGCACCAGCAGCAGCGCCGCCGTCTCCGGCGGGATGCCCAGCCGTTCCAGTACAGGCGTCAGCAGCCGCGTCAGAAGCGTCAGCGCTCCGGAGGCACGGAGCATATACACCGCCGTCAACAGGGCGATGAGGGACGGGGCGATCCGCACCAGCACCAGCAGCCCCTCGGAGGCCCCGGCGGTGAGGGCGTCGTACACGTCTATGCGCTTTCGCAGTGCCCACAGTGCCGCCGCTGTCAGCAGCAGGGGGATGAGAAGGGAGGCAATGTCCATGCTATGCCCTCCAGAGTTGCTGCAAAAGCCGGGCGGACAGCAGCCCTGCCGCCACCGACAGCACCGATGACAGCCACACCGCCGGGAGGATATCCAGCGGCGCGGCACACCCGTGGGCGCTGCGGACGGCAGCCACGGTGGTGGGGAGAAGCTGGATGGAGGCGGTGTTCAGCACCACCAGACGGCACAGCTCATCGCTGGCGGTGCCGCCGCAGCCCGCGGCCATCCGCTGCGCCGCCCGGATACCCAGCGGCGTGGCGGCATTGCCCAGCCCCAGCAGATTGGCGGACACGTTGGCCGACACCGCCGCCAGCGTGTCGGCGTCCCGGCTGGCGCGGGGCAGGATACGCCGCAGCAGCGGGCGAAACAGGCGGGCCAGCCCCTCCGTCACGCCGCCCCGCTCCATGACCGTCATGACCCCCGACCACAGACACAGCGCGCCCGCCATGGACAGCGTCAGCTCCACGGCGGCGGAGGCACCCTCCATGGCGGCCGCCGTCACGTCGCCCAGCGTACCGCAGACCACGCCGCACACCAACGACGCCGTGACCATCAGTGTCCATGTAACGCTCATCGCCATGCGCTCACCTCCGTTTTGGGAGAGCATATGCGGCGGCACTGTACATTATTTGCGGAATCGTAGCGATTTTTGGCGAACGGTAGTTGACAGGGTTGGCAAAATATGCCATACTGAGTACACAATGTAGAGGTGTGTTTGTAAAAACTACATAGGGGGGGATACCACAGTGAAAGCGACAGGGATCGTCAGACGTGTGGACGAGCTGGGCCGTATCGTACTGCCCATCGAGCTGCGCCGAACGCTGGATATCGTAGAGAAGGATGCGCTGGAGATCTACGTTGAGGGGTCTGCCGTTATCTTGAAAAAGTATCGGCCCAGCTGTATCTTCTGCGACAGCGGCAAGGACGTGACGGTGTTCCGCGGGAAGAATGTCTGCGCGAAGTGCTTGAGGGAGCTTCGGGCGGGCGCTTGATACCGGAAACGTTACCGGCGTCGTTTTGCCGGGATGTTTTTGCGGAGATCCACACCAAAAGCGGACAAAAGGGTCTGCACGGCATACGCCGTGCAGACCCTTTTGATGTTGTCCTGTTGTACGCGGTTTGATGCGATCAGCGGCGCAGCGCCGCGTCGTACAGCTCGTTGCGGCTCAGGCCGGTGTCGTCGGCCACCTGCCGGACGGCGTCCTTCATCCGCACACCGTCTGCCCGCAGCCGCAGCACGCGCTCCACACCCTCCTCCAGCGTCAGCTGGGTCTGGGCCTGCCGCTCCCGGCCTGCCACCACCAATACATATTCGCCCCGGGGCTCGTTGGCGGCGTAGTAGGCGGCGGCCTGCACCAGTGTGGTGCGGACGGTGTCCTCATGGAGCTTGGTCAGCTCCCGGCACAGAGCGACGGGACGGTCGCCCAGCGCCTCCGCCATATCTGCCAGCGTGGTGCGCAGACGGTGGGGCGCTTCGTGGAACACCATGGTCCGCATCTCACCGCTCAGCTCCTCCAGCGCGGCGCGGCGCTCGCTCTTACCGGCGGGCAGGAAACCTTCAAAGGTGAACCGCCGGGTGTCCAGACCCGATACGGCCAGCGCGGCGATGGCGGCGCAGCAGCCGGGGATGGCCTGCACCGTCACGCCGTTTTCGGCGCACAGCGCCACCAGCTCCTGTCCCGGATCGCTGATGGCGGGCGTACCGGCGTCCGTTACCAGTGCGCAGGTCTCTCCGGCCAGCAGCCGGGCCAGGATGGCCTGTCCCGCCGCCGCCCGGTTGTGCTCATGATAGCTGACCAGCGGCTTTTTGATGTCGAAGTGATTCAGCAGCTTGACGGACACACGGGTGTCCTCGGCGGCGATAAAGTCCGCCTCCGCCAGTGTCTCCACGGCCCGGGGGGAGAAGTCCCCCAGATTGCCGATGGGCGTGGCGACCAGATACAGCATACCAGCCATTGTATTACCCCTTATCTCTGAAATAGATACGCCGCAGCTCCCCTGTCTCCGTGCCGTCGGCGTTTTGCAGCAGCAGCGGCGGCTGCACCGTCAGACCGGTGCGGCCATCCTTCCGGCAGCCCAGCAGCACCAGCGACGGCGCGGCGGCGCCGTTTTTCTGGACGAACCGCAGCGCTTTCGGTTCCAGCCTGTACCGGCGCAGCGTCTCCATCAGCTCCGCCAGCCGCTCCGGGCGGTAGACAAGGCAGAAATGCCCGCCGCTGCGCAGCAGATAGGACGCGGCGGCACAGAGCTGCTCCATGGTGCAGGTCAGCTCCGAGCGGGCCGTGCCCCGGCTGCCCGCCGCCGTCCTTCCGCCGCCGGCAGGGAAGTAGGGCGGGTTGGACACGACCAGATCGAAGCTGCCCGCCGCCGGAAGCTGAGAGCGCTCCCGCAGGTCGCAGGGCAGCGTCACCAACCGGCCGGTCAGGCCGTTGGCCGCCGCTGTCCGCGCCGCCAGCGCGCAGGCGTCCGGGGACAGCTCCAGACCGGTGACGGTGAGCGCGGGCTCCCGCGCCAGCAGCAAAAGCCCCAGCAGGCCGGTACCGGCGCCCAGATCGCAGACCCGCCAGCCCCGCCGCAGCGGAGGGAAGCTGCCTAGCAGGAAGGAGTCGGTGGAGGGCATGAAGGCACTGTCGTCAAAGCAGAACGTCCAGCCGCCGTCCCATAGGGTATCCCATCGCTCCATATGCCGCCCTCCCGCATAGATACTGGGGCTATTGTAATATAAAAAGCCCGCCGCCGCAACAGAAAAAGTGACCGGCCAGAAGGCCGGTCACTTTGCCGCGCATATGTAAGATTACTCAGCGGGGCTGATAGCGCCGTTGGGGCAGGTATCGCTGCAAGAACCGCAGTCCAGGCAGGCACCGGCGTCGATCACGTAACGATCATCACCCTGGGAAATAGCACCCACGGGGCAAGCATCTGCGCAAGCGCCGCAGCTGACGCAAGCGGAACCGATCTGATAAGCCATAGTAGCACCTCCATAAAGATTTGTAAGCCTATTTTATCATGAAAATCTAAAAATGCAAGAGCATTTTCCACCGGATGAAAAACTGGCAATTCCGGCGGTATCTGGATTTTCCGCAGGGAGGGCTCATTGTCCGGTACAGATCATGTACAGCAGGGCGGCGGCCTCCCGCGCCCAGTAGCCGGGGGCGAGGAACCACGGGCTGGCGCAGCCCGCGGCATAGGGTGTCAGACCCGCCCGCTCCGCCCAGATGGCGGCGCGAAGCTGGTGGAAGTTGTCGGAGGCGATGGCCACCTGCGTGGGAAGGCCCTCCTCCTCGATGATGCGGGCGGAGAAGGCCAGGTTCTCCTCGGTGGAGGTGGAGCGTGCCTCCGTATAGATGCGCGCCGGGTCGATGCCCATCTCTATCAGCGTGTTTCGGATGCAGGCGGCCTCGGAGATCGTCTCCCGGTCATTCTGTCCGCCGGAGGCGATGCAGACTGCCTCCGGGTGGGCGGTCAGGTAGCCGTAGGCGGCGTCGATGCGGTTTTGCAGCATCAGGCTGGGGTGTCCGTCCGGGTACACCTGACAGCCCAGCACCACCACGGTGCATTCCTGCCCCTGGGCGGGACGGTCAGCGGCGGCAAGAGCCATGCGCCCCACCGTCACAAGGATGGCAGTCATACACACGGCGATCACGCAGTTCACCAGCCGCCGCAGCCATTTGGGGCGCAGCAGACGCCGGAAAAAGTCCGGCCACAGCAAAACAGCCGCCGCGCCCATCAGCGCCGCTGCCGGCCAGAGCATACCGAAATGGAGGATGCCGGCGCACAGCGGCAGCAGGAAGAACAGCGCCAGCGCGAGGCACAGCCCGGCGGCGGCGCGGGCAAGCGTGCGTCTCACGTCAGCTCTCCGCGATGTGGCTGGCGATGCGCTGCATGATCATATCCAGCGCCACCAGATTGTGGCCGCCCTCCAGCACGATGATATCGGCGAACTTCCGGGTAGGCTCCACGAATTGCTCGTGCATGGGCTTCACGGTGGTGAGATACTGATTTACCACCGATTCCAGCGAGCGGCCCCGCTCCTCCACGTCCCGCAGGGCGCGGCGCAGGATCCGCACGTCTGCGTCCGTCTCCACGAAGATCTTGATGTCCAGCAGATCCCGCAGCGCCTTGTTCTGGAAAATGAGGATACCCTCCACGATCACCACCTTGGTGGGACGCACCTCCACCGTCTCGTCGGTGCGGTTGTGGATGGAGTAGTCGTACACGGGGCAGTGGATGGTCTCACCCCGCTTCAGCGCCTTCGGGTCGGCGATCATCAGATCGGTGTCGAAGGCGTCGGGATGGTCGTAGTTCTGCTGACACCGCTCCGCAAAGGGCCGATCCTGCCGTTTGTAGTAGTTGTCGTGGTGTACCACGCTGATGTCGCTGCCGAACCGGGCGGCCAGATGCTCGGTGAGAGTGGTCTTGCCGCTGCCGGTACCGCCGGCGATGCCGATAAAAATGGTATTCATAGCCCGCGTCCTCCCAAATACTTTGCCCATTATTATAGGAAATACGACGGGGAAAAGCAAGCGGTGCGGCGTTTGCCTGTAAAAAAAGAATGAATTTCGCCGTCAGGCGGTTGACGCGGGGCGGGAAAATGGATATTATGTAAAATAGATTTTTCCCCGGAGGTTTTTCACATGAGCTTGATCAAGTGCAAACGGTGCGGAGAGATGTTCTCCGATAGCTATAAGACCTGTCCCTTCTGCGAGGAGGACGACGCCTATTACGGCGGCCGCGCGAAGAAGCGCCGCAGCCGCCGGGCGGAGACATCCCGCCGCCGGGCGCCCAGCATCCTCGGCCCCGTGGTGGTGCTGGTACTGATCCTGCTGGCGCTGCTGGTGGTGTGGCTGATATTCGGCGACCAGATCAAGGACGCCATCGGCGGTGAGAAGACACCGGTGGAGAACGTGACCCCCACGCCTGATCCCGATACTCCTGACCCGGTAGAGCCGAAGGATGTCATCACCCTGAACCGGGCCGTGCTGGCGCTGACCGTAGGGGACAGAGAGACGCTGAAGGTCAACGAGGAGACGGAGGAGACCTGCACATGGAGCAGCAGCGATCCCACCGTGGCCACCGTCAGCGACAGCGGTGAGGTCACAGCCGTCGCCGCCGGCAATGCGGTCATCACCGCCAAGGTGGGCGATGCGGAGGCGGCGTGCAGCCTGACGGTAAAGGCAGCCGAGGACGGCACGGAGCCCACGGACACCACGAAACCTACGGATACCAACAAGCCCACGGATACGACGAAGCCCACAGATACAACAAAGCCCACGGATACCGCGAAGGTGGATGTGAGCAAGCTGGTCATCACGGCCACCTCCGAGGGTGGTTATGTCGGCGAGCTGGCGGCCACCTCCGAGACGGGCGTGTTCGAGATGAGCACCAAGAAGGGCGAGGTCTGGAAGCTGGGCGTCAAGGGCACCACCGCCGCCGTCACATGGAGCATTGACGGTGACAGCAGCGGCGTATGCACGCTGGACGGCGACAAGCTCACCGTCACCGGCACCACCAGCGGACGGTATGCCACCGTTGTCGGCTCGGTGGGCGGCGGAACGGTGAAGGCCATCATCCGCATCCGCTGAATGTAAAGGACTGCAAGGGACGGGTCGCAGGGGCGGCCCGTCCCTTTTGTCTGCGGCGCAAAAGCCGCAAAAAAGCACTACCAAATCGGCACGGAGTGTGATACAATACACTGTATATTGGCCGTATTGCCGGAAAAGGAGGGAGCCGCCGTGAAGCGTACCCTGAAAAAGTGCATTCTGCTGCTGATGGTGTGGGCGGCTGCCGCCCTGCTGACCGGCTGTAACTTCTTTGACGCCTCGGTGGAGCAGCTGTTCACGCTGCCCCGCATGGCGCCGGAATATACCGGCCTGTCCCAGCAGCTGGACAGCCTGATCGCCCAGGGCTACGAATACGCGTCGCCCTCCGGCGGGCGGAACATCCAGTCTGTGCAGATGCTGGATCTGGAGGATGACGGCCGGCAGGAGGCTATGGTGTTCATGCGCCGCAGCGCCGATGAAAAGCCGCTGAAGGTCATGGTATTCCGGTTGGATGAGGACGAGGGCTACCGCCTGTTCTGCACCATCGAGAGCAGCGGCACCGCTGTGGACAGCGTATACTATCAGGATCTGAACGGCGACGGCCGCCGGGAACTGATCGTGGGCTGGCGCATCAGCGCCGATGTCCAGACGCTGGCGGCCTACACCATCGAGCCGGAGCCGGCGGCGCTCATGTCCTGCGGATACAGCTTTTTTACCGTTCAGGATCTGAACGGCGACGGCGTCCCCAGCCTGCTGGTGATGCGCACCGACGGCGAAATGGGCCCTGTGGCGGAGTTCTACGGCTGGCAGGGCGAGCAGATGGGCGTGTCCTACCGCTGCCGCCTGTCCAGCTCCATGACAGCGCTGAACCGGGGCAGCGTGGTCACCGGGATGGTGGCCAAGGACACCCCCGCCGTCTTTATCACCGGCGTGGACACCACCAACATGGCGGTCACGGATATCCTCGTCTACCGGCAGGAGACCGGCCTTGTCAACGTGGCCATGGACCGGAACAGCGGTGTCTCCACCGCCGTCTATCCCTACCGCCAGCTGTCGCCGCAGGATATCGACGGCGACAGCATCGTCGAGCTGCCCTGTCCGCTGGGAGATACGCCCACTGAGCAGACGGACGGTCTTGTTTCGTGGATGCGCTGGAAGACGGACGGCCGCTTTGAGCAGACCGCCAAGACCTATCACAGCCAGTCCGGCGGCTGGTATCTCACCATCCCCACCAGCTGGTGGACGTGGGACGTGACAGCCGTTACCGGCGGAATGACCAACGAAAACCAGATGACCCTGCACATCAACGGCGATGCCGTTTTGACCGTTTACACCATCACCGGAGAGAACCGGGACAACCGAAGCCGCATCGGCAGCCGCATCGTCCTTCGCCGCCAGACCGCTACGGTCTACGCCGGCGAGGTCTACGAGATCGCCCCCTACTACGGGATGGACGAGGATCTGCTGCGCCGTAGCTTCCGTCTCATCCTCCCCGCGTGGAACAATTCCTGATCGAACGAAAGGAGCAGGCTATGAAAAAAGTCTTGGTCTTGGAGGACGAATCCAGCATCCGCAGCTTTATCGTCATCAATCTCCGCCGCGCCGGCTACGAGGTGGTGGAGGCGGAGACGGGCGAGGAGGCGCTGGAGAAGCTGAAGGAGCACACGGACGTCCGCGTCGCGCTGCTGGACATCATGCTCCCCGGCATCGACGGCTTTGAGGTCTGCCGCCGTATCCGCGCCACCAACGCCACCATCGGCATCATTATGCTCACCGCCCGCTCTCAGGAGATGGACAAGGTCACCGGCCTCATGACCGGCGCCGACGACTATGTCACCAAGCCCTTTTCTCCCGCGGAGCTGACCGCCCGCGTAGACGCCCTCATGCGCCGCTCCGGCGGCGCCGCCGTGGACGCCGGCGAGATCGAGCAGCCGCCCTTCCTCCTCAACACCCGCAACCGGACCTTGGAGAAGAACGGCCAGCGCATCAAGCTCACGCAGGTGGAGTACTCCATCATGAAAATGTTCATGGAGAACCCCGGCAAAGCCCTCTCCCGCGAGGAGATCCTCGATCTCGTCTGGGGACACGACTACTTCGGCGAGCCCAAGATCGTCGACGTCAATATCCGCCGCCTGCGGCTCAAGATCGAGGACAACGCCACGAATCCCACCTATATAACCACGGTCTGGGGATATGGCTACAAGTGGGGCTTCTGACAGCGGCGCGGCGACGTCTTTTGCACGGATACTTTGTTGCGGAGACTCACCATACACAAAGTATGGCTTCCTCTCCGCGCCGCGTCTGCGTGCAAAATACTTGCCGCGTTCCACTCAGTGCCGCGCCTCGTCTCAGCGAAAAATCTCAAGCTGTCACGGATGTTCGCGCCGCGTCTGCGTGCAAAATACCTGCCGCGCTCTGCTCAGCGCCGCGTCATAACACCAAGGAAAGGAGTTGAGGAATATGCCTGCCAAGCTGCCCAAGGTAAAGGGTCTGCGCCGCCGCTGGCTGGCGGGGAGCATCGTCCCCGTGGCCGCCATACTGCTGCTGGTGGGCGCCCTCATCTCCGTGGGCTTCGCCGGCAACTACTACAACAGCGCCCGCTCCACCCTGCGGGCCAAGGCGTCCTCCGGCGCGGACTACTTCAACACCTACGTCATGACCGGCTATAAGGAGTATTACCGCAGCGCCACGCTGTACGCGGCTACCTTTGACGACAGCGACCGCATCGAGCTGCAATTCCTCAACAGCGCCGGACGGGTGGAGGTCACCACCCGGGGGCTGACGGCAGGTACCTACCCCGGTACGCCGGAGATCGCCCGGGCCGTGGAGAGCGGCACGGTGCAGGATTTCGTGGGGCGGGACGAGGCCACCGGCGAGCGGATCATCGCTGCCTCCAGTCTGCTGAAGTACAACGGGCAGGTGGTAGGCGTCATGCGCTATGTCACCGGCATTGGCGAGCTGGATCGTCAGGTGTCCCTGACAGTGCTGGTGGTCTGCGGCGTGATGGCCGCCGTCATCTGCCTGATCTTCCTGTCCAGCTCTATTTTCATCAGCAACGTGGTGGCGCCGGTGTCGGCGGTGTCGGAGGCAGCCAAGCGCATCTCCGGCGGCAGCTACGGCATCCAGATCCCCAACAAATACGCGGACGAGATGGGTGTGCTGGTGGACAACATCAACGATATGTCCCTGAAGATCAGCCAGAGCGAGAAGATGGAGTCGGAATTTATTTCCTCCGTGTCCCACGAGCTGCGGACACCGCTGACGGCCATCAACGGCTGGGGCGAGACGCTGCTGGAGGACGAGTCCTGCGACGCCCAGCAGCTGCGCCGGGGCGTGCAGATCATCCTCAAGGAGTCCCGCCGCCTGACCAACATGGTGGAGGAGCTGCTGGACTTCTCCAAGATGACCGATGGCCGCTTCACCTTGCAGGTGGAGGACACCGACCTGCAGGCGGAGCTGGAGGACGCGGTCTACACCTACCGGGAGCTGTTCCGGCAGGACGGTATCTCGCTGGAGTACACCAGCGACAAGGCGCTGTACGAGGAGCCGATCACCGGCGACCCGGAGCGGCTGAAGCAGGTGTTCTGCAACGTACTGGACAACGCCGCCAAGCACGGCGGCTCCGGTAAGCGCATCGTCGTCCGTCTGACGCAGGAGAACGAGGCATATGTCATCACCATCCGGGACTTCGGCCCCGGTATCCCAGTGGCGGAGCTGCCCTATGTGAAGCAGAAGTTCTACAAGGGCTCCTCCCGGGCACGGGGCAGCGGCATCGGGCTGGCGGTCTGTGATGAGATCGTCAACCTACACGGTGGACGGTTCGACATCGGCAACGCCGAGGGCGGCGGCACGGTGGTCACCATCCACCTGCCGCTGAAGCGGGAGACAGAAAAAGAACTATAAAAAATAGAACAAGTGTTGCATTTTTCGGCAAGCTGTGATATGCTTGCCTTTAGAAAGGATCATACAGGTATATGGAAAAGAAACAGGGTGCCTTCCGCACCACCATCGGCGGACAGGCACTGATCGAAGGTATTCTCATGCGCGGCCCGGAGAAGGACGCCATCGTGGTCCGTTCTCCGGAAGGGCTGGTCACCAAGGTGACGGAGCGGAAGTTCATCAAGGACCGGTATCCCGTTCTGGGTATCCCCATCCTGCGGGGCGCCGTGACATTCATCAGCTCCATGATCACCGGCGTGAAGGCGCTGATGTTCTCGGCGGATTATTTTCCCGACGACGAGGACGCTCAGCCCAGCAAATTTGACCAGTGGCTGGAAAAGCACATCCCGGCGGAAAAGCTGCAATCGCTGATCGTGGCATTTTCCGTCATTCTCAGTCTGGGGCTGACGCTGGTGCTGTTCATGCTGCTGCCCACGTTTATCGCCGGGCTGTTCCACGCACAGAGCGCCGCTGTCCACAACATCATCGAGGGCGTGGTGAAGGTGCTGGTCTTTCTGACCTACCTCATCCTCTGCTCCAAGCAGAAGGATGTGCGCCGGGTGTTCTGCTACCACGGCGCGGAGCATAAGACCATCTTCTGCTACGAGGCGGGGCTGCCCCTGACGGTGGAGAACGTCCGCCCCCAGCCCAAGCACCATCCCCGCTGCGGCACCAGCTTCCTGTTCGTGGTCATCATCGTGTCGATCCTGGTGTCCAGCATCGTGTTTCCCTACATCGACTGGCAGAACATCTGGGTGCGCATCGGCGTCAAGCTGCTGCTGCTCATCCCCGTGGTGGGCGTGACCTATGAGTTCAACCGCTTCGTGGGCGCCCACGACAATGTGGTGACCCGTATCCTCTCTGCACCCGGTATGTGGATGCAGAACTTCACCACCAACGAGCCGGACGACGCCATGATCGAGGTGGCCATCGAGGCGATGAAGCTGGTGATCCCTGCCGAAAAGGGGAAAGATCAGTGGTAAAAAGGAAATACGAGACGTATTATGGCGATCACATATAACAATTTGTATTTAGATATCCGCCAGCAGCTCCATAAGGCGGGGCTGCCCGCCGCCACATTGGAGGCGCGGGAGCTGGTGTGCTGCGCCGCCGGCAAGAGCTGGGAGGAGCTGAGCCGGGACAGCCGGCTCTATGTTCCCGACACGGTGGAGCGGCAGACCCGCGCGCTGGTGGAGCGCCATCTGGCCGGCGAGCCGGTGGCGTATTTGATCGGCGAATGGGAGTTCTATGGCTTGCCGCTGGACATCTCGGAGCGGGTGCTCATCCCCCGTCCGGACACGGAGGTGCTGGCTGCCGCCGTCATTGAGGGCCTGCGGGAGGCGGAGAGCCCCCGGGTGCTGGACCTGTGCGCCGGCTCCGGCTGCATCGGCCTTGCCGTGGCGAAGCACGTTCCCGGCAGCCATGTGGTGCTGGGCGAGCTGGACGAGGGGGCGCTGCGCGTCTGCCGTCAGAACATCCGCCGCACCGGACTGTCCGGGCAGGTGGTGTCCATGCAGCTCAACGCGCTGGAGAAGGCGCCTGCCCGGTTGGGGGAGTTTGATTGCATCGTGTCCAACCCGCCCTACATCCCCGACGGAGACATTGCGGGACTGGACGTCTCAGTGCGGGACTATGAGCCCCATCTGGCGCTGAAGGGCGGCGCGGACGGACTGGACTTCTACCGCGCCATCTGCGAGCATTGGCGGGAGGCGCTGCGCCCCGGCGGGCGGCTCTACTTCGAGGTGGGTATCGGCCAGGCCGACGACGTGCTGCGGATCATGCGCGCTGTGGGCTTCGGCGACATCGAGGTGATCCCCGACCTCAACGACATCCCCCGGGTGGTCTGGGGTATTCTGCACACGGAGATCTGAACTGTCCTGCTTTCGGGACAGCGATTCCCATACTATCAAGGTATCACAACGGAGGAGGACGGAACAATGGCAGCGAAGAAAGAACCTGTGGCCGCCAGCGCGGCGGTGTCCGACAAGAAAAAGGCGCTGGAAACGGCCATGCAGCAGATCGAGAAGATGTACGGCAAGGGCTCCATCATGCGCTACGGCGCGGAGAGCACGATGAACGTGGAGGCGATCCCCACCGGCTCCCTGTCGCTGGATCTGGCGCTGGGTATCGGCGGCCTGCCCCGTGGCCGTATCGTGGAGATCTACGGGCCGGAGTCCTCCGGTAAGACCACGCTGGCGCTCCATGTGCTGGCGGAGGCCCAGAAGATGGGCGGCGAGGTGGCGTTTGTGGACGCTGAGCACGCGCTGGATCCCACCTACGCCAAGGCGCTGGGCGTCAATGTGGAGGATATGCTCATCTCCCAGCCCGACACCGGCGAGCAGGCGCTGGAGATCACCGAGGCGCTGGTGCGATCCGGTGCCATCGACGTGGTGGTGGTGGACTCCGTGGCGGCGCTGGTACCCCGCGCCGAGATCGAGGGCGAGATGGGCGACAGCTTTGTGGGCCTTCACGCCCGCCTGATGAGTCAGGCGCTGCGCAAGCTCACCGGCGTCATCAATAAGACCAACTCCATCGTCATCTTTATCAACCAGCTCCGCGAAAAGGTGGGCGTCATGTACGGCAACCCCGAGGTCACCACCGGCGGCCGGGCGCTGAAGTTCTACGCCTCCGTCCGCATCGACGTGCGCCGCATCGAGACGCTGAAGTCCGGCGGCGAGGTCACCGGCAACCGCACCCGCGCCAAGGTGGTGAAAAACAAGGTGGCGCCTCCGTTCCGTGAGGCGGAGTTCGATATCATGTACGGCGAGGGCATCAGCAAGCTGGGCGATCTGCTGGATCTGGCGGTGAAGCTGGATCTGGTGCAGAAGAGCGGCTCGTGGTTCAATATGGGCGAGATCCGTCTGGGACAGGGGCGGGATGCCGCCAAGCAGTATTTCCGCGACCATCCGGAGGAGGCAGACAAGCTGGAGGCGGCTGTCCGGGAGAACTTCCACAAGCTGATGGGCGCACAGTCCCGCACCGCTGCCAAGGCAGCAGGCCGCGCGGTGGACGTGTCCGCCGACGACTTCGACGACGCAGACTGATGCGCATTGAACGACTGGAAAATTCCAAACGCAAGCAGGAGCGCGTGCTGGTGCATCTGGAGGATGGCAACATCCTCCGGATCACCGGTGCGGAGCTTCTGCAATTTGGCTTATATCAGGGACTCGACCTGACGCCGGAGACACTGGCGGCGCTGGAGGCGGCGGCTCGCCGCAGCGACACCAAACGCCGGGGCGCCAACATGGCCGCCGGACGGATGCTCTCCAAAAAGGAGCTGACCAGCCGCCTGACGAAGAAGGGCGCCTCGCCGGAGGATGCCGCCGACACGGCGGACTGGCTGGAGGAGCTGGGGGCGGTGGACGACGCCGCCTATGCCGGCGTCATCGCCCGGCACTACGGCGGCATGGGCTACGGCGCCGCCCGCGTCCGGCAGGAGCTGCACCACCGGGGCGTACCCAAGGAGCTGTGGGACGAGGCGCTGGAGCAGCTGCCGCCGCCGGAGGAGACCATCCGCAAATTCCTCCGCACCAAGCTGCGGGGCCGCCCGCTGACCCCGGAGGACAGCCGCCGTCTGGCTGCCGCCCTCCAACGCCGGGGCTTTGGCTGGCAGGATATCCGCCCCGCCCTCAACGAGCTGGGGCAAGAGATCGACGAAACATGAGGTGACGAACGTGAAAGTATCCTTTATTTCCCTTGGCTGTGCCAAGAATCTGGTGAACACTGAGCAGATGATGGCGCTGTGCCGCGATGCCGGACATACCCTGCTGGAGGAGCCTGCCGGGGCGGACGTGGTGGTCATCAACACCTGCGGTTTTATCGACAGCGCCAAGGAGGAGGCCATCGACACCATCCTCGCCGCGGCGCAGCTGAAGGCGGAGGGGCAGGTGCAGAAAATTCTGGTCACCGGCTGCCTCACCCAGCGCTACCAGCAGGAGATCCTGACGGAGCTGCCGGAGGTGGACGGCATCATGGGCACCGGCAGCTACGGTGAGATCGTGGCGGCGCTGGAGGAGCTGATGGGCGGCGGCCACCCCTGCCGCTTTGCCAGCATCCACGGCAAGATCGACGAGTTCGACCGGGTGCTGACCACCCCCAAGCATTACGCTTATCTGCGTATCGCCGAGGGCTGCGATAACCACTGCGCCTACTGCGTCATCCCGTCCCTCCGGGGGCGCTACCGCAGCCGCCGTATGGAGGATGTGCTGGCCGAGGCCAGGAAGCTGGCGGATGCCGGCGTGCAGGAGTGCATCGTCATCGCCCAGGATATTACCCGCTATGGCATCGACCTGTATGGCGAGCGGAAGCTGGCGGCGCTGCTGCGGGAGCTGTGCAAGCTGGATTTCCACTGGATCCGCCTGCACTACCTGTACCCCGACGAGTTCACCGACGAGCTGATCGACACCATCGCCGATGAGGAGAAAGTGCTGCCCTATCTGGACATCCCCATCCAGCACTGTAACGACAAGGTGCTCAAGGCCATGAACCGCCGGGGCGACAAGGCGGAGCTGCTGACGCTGTTCCGCAAGCTGCGGGCGCGCATCCCCGGGCTGGTGCTGCGCACCAGCCTCATCGGCGGTCTGCCCTACGAGGACGAGGCCGCCTTCGAGGAGCTGTGCGAATTCTTACAGGAGGTGCGCATCGAGCGGGCGGGCGTGTTCCCCTACTCCCCGGAGGAGGGTACCCCTGCCGCCAAGATGGAGCGGGTGGACACCGACGAGGCGGAGCGCCGCGCCGATCTCATTGTGGACGTGCAGTCCCGTATCATGGACGACTTCAACGACAGCCGGATGGGCGGCGTGACGGAGGTGCTGTGCGACGGATTTGACAACCAGGCCATGATGTTCGCGGGCCGCAGCTATGCGGAGAGCCCCGACATCGACGGGCGCATCTACTTCACCGCCGACCACGAGGTGGAGGCGGGGCAGTTCGTGCCGGTGCGCATCACCGGCGCTATGGACGGCGAGCTGACCGGCGAGCTGGCAGAGTAAAAAATACTTTCCATTTGCCGCTGTCCGTGGTACAATAGCGCAGAGATCAAAACGAAAGGCTGATACATATCATGACGACCGCGAACAAACTGACGATCCTGCGGGTGCTGATGATCCCCGCTTTTCTGGTGGTGCTGTACTGGGGCTTCCCCGGCTGCCGCTATGTGGCGCTGGGCATCTACATCGTTGCCTGTCTCACAGACCTGCTGGACGGCTACATCGCCCGCCACTATAACCAGGTCTCCGATTTCGGCAAATTCATGGATCCGCTGGCGGACAAGTGCCTTGTGATGGCGGCGCTGTGCTGGTTCGTGGAGGAGGGTACCTTCGCCGCGTGGGTGCTGGCCATCGTGCTGCTGCGGGAGTTTGCCGTATCCGGTATGCGCCTTGTGGCGGTGGAGAAGGGCCGCGTCATCGCTGCCGGCTGGTCGGGCAAGATCAAGACCGCCAGCACCATGGTGTGCATCTGCCTCATCCTGTTCGGCATTCCTCAGTGGCTCAACTATGTGTGCCAGGGCGTGATCCTGGTGACCACCGTCTATTCCGGCATCGAGTATTTCGCCAAAAACGCCGATGTGTTCAAGAGTATCAAATGACTTGACACCTGCGGAAAATCCTGCTACCATAAGACCCAACCGAATAGCGCGTTGATCGGAAAGAGTATGTCCATCCCACGGGGCAAGAGAGAGAGGGCCGTCGGCTGCAAGCCCGCTCACCCGCTGCGGACAGAAAGTGCGTCCGGGAGCGCGAGGGCTGTGGACGCCCTCCGCATGGCCTGCGTCATGGGCCGCACCTGAGTGATAAACGAGAGTGGAACCGCGAAGTATCTATTCGCCTCTCATGCCTGCGGGCATGGGAGGCGTTCTTTTTTACACACATTATAATATCGTAGAGATCATAGGAGGCTTATCATGTATCTGTATAATTCTGCTACCCACAAAAAGGAGGAGTTCAAGACCCACACCCCCGGCCATGTGGAGATGTACACCTGCGGCCCCACTGTGTACCACTTCGCCCACATCGGCAACCTGCGCTCCTACATCATGGAGGACGTGCTGGAGAAGTACCTGCGCTACGCCGGGTACGATGTGAACCGCGTCATGAATATCACCGACGTGGGACACCTGACCTCCGACGCCGACGAGGGCGAGGATAAGATGCTCAAGGGTGCTCGGCGCGAGCATAAGACCGTCATGGAGATCGCCCGGTACTATACCGATGCGTTCTTCTCCGACTGTCAGAAGCTGAACATCAAGCGTCCCGATGTGGTGCAGCCCGCCACCGGCCTCATCGACGACTATATCAAGATCATCTCCCGCCTGCTGGAGAAGGGCTACGCCTATGTGGCCGGCGGCAACGTGTACTTCGACACCTCCAAGCTGGAGCGGTACTATATCTTTAACGACCACAACGAGGAGGATCTGGCGGTGGGTGTCCGCGAGGGCGTGGAGGAGGATACCAACAAGCGCAACCGCAACGACTTTGTGCTGTGGTTCACCAAGTCCAAGTTCGAGGATCAGGCCCTGAAATGGGACTCCCCGTGGGGCGTGGGCTATCCCGGCTGGCACATTGAGTGCTCCGGCATCTCCATGAAGTACAACGGCGAGTACCTCGACCTGCACTGCGGCGGCGTGGACAACGCCTTCCCTCACCACACCAACGAGATCGCCCAGTCTGAGAGTTATCTGGGTCACCCTTGGTGCCCCCACTGGTGCCACGTGGCGCACCTGAACACCGACCACGGCAAGATGTCCAAGTCCAAGGGTGAGTTCCTCACCGTCTCCCTGTTGGAGGAGAAGGGCTACGACCCGCTGGCCTACCGTTTCTTCTGCCTTCAGAGCCACTACCGCAAGAGTCTGGTGTTCACATGGGAGAATCTGGACAATGCCACCGTGGCGTACAACAAGCTGCTCACCCGCATCGCCGCGTTGAAGGACGAGGGCGAGGTGGAGCAGGCCGCCTTCGACGAGTACAAGGCCAAGTTCACCGCCGCCATGGACAACGACCTGAACACCTCCATGGCCGTTACTGTGCTGTACGATGTGCTGAAGGCAAAGACCAACGACAAGACCAAGCTGGCGCTGCTGGACAGCTTCGACGCCGTGCTGGGACTGAAGCTGCTGGAAAAGGCCGCCGCCCTCCGCGCCAAGCAGACCGCCGCCCCCGTTGCCGGCGAATTCACCGTCATCAGCGAGTCCGGCGAGACGGACGGCGAGGTGGAGGCGCTGATCCGCGCCCGCGCCGACGCCAAGAAGGCCAAGAACTTCGCCGAGGCCGACCGCATCCGCGACGAGCTGAAGGCCAAGGGCATCGAGGTCACCGACATCCCCCACGGTGCCAAGTGGAAGCGCATCTGATAAAAAAGACCGCCTGCGGGCGGTCTTTTTTCGCGGGGGAACAAAGGGGCGGCGGCGTGCGTCCAAAGGAATAGAAGGAAGAAAAGGAGGTATTTTCCATGAAACGACTGAAAGCGGTCATGTGCGCGGTGCTGGCGGGCGCGATGCTTGCCGGCTGCGGCAAGGTAGAGGAGGACGGTCGGTCCGAGAGACCGGAGCCGGCGATGGAGCTGGCGAAGTACATAGTGGCGGAGGCGGAGTATCCCGTGTATCCGGCGGAGCCGCGGTTTGAGGACTACATGGACGACGGTGAGGAGGGCTGGGACGCCTATGAAGCCGCGTACACCGAATACACGGAGGCACTGCGGAAGCTGGGTAAGCTGGATGCGGAGATAGACAGCGGCGCGGTGCGGGGTTTCGCGGACAGGACGGTGGGCAAGATCTTCACCGACGGGGAGAACCGGGTGTACTCGCCGGTGAGCCTGTACGCGGCGTTGGCGATGCTGACGGAGATGACGGCAGGGGAGACACGGCAGCAGGTGATGGAGCTGCTGGGCGAGGCGGACGGTGCGTCTCTGCGGCAGCAGATCAAGGAGCTGTGGCTGGGCACGTACATGGACGACGGAAGGTCGATGTGCCGCCTTGCCAACGGCGCGTTCCTGCGGGAGAACGCCGAGGTGAAGCAGGAGGCGGTGGACGCGCTGAAGGACTGGTATTATGCGTCCACCTACCGGGTGCCCATGGGCACGGCGGAGGCGGACAAGGCTATCGCCGGGTGGCTGAACCAGAACACCGGCGGACTGCTGTCCGAGGAGACGGGGAGCATCCGGACGGCGGTGGACGACCTGCTGCGGCTGTACAATACCATATATTATAAATCCAGCTGGCGGGATGCGTTCGAGGAAAGCCAAACGGGGAAGGACGTGTTCACCGCTGCCGGCGGCACGGAGCAGGAGACAGACTTCATGCACCGGACGGAGAGAGGCAGCTGTCAGAAGGGGGAGGGCTACACCGCCGCGCCCCGGTATCTGCGCTATGGCCGCATGGTGTTCGTGCTGCCGGATGAGGGCGTGACGCCGGAGAGCCTTTTGCAGCGGCAGGGGTTCCTGACGGAGCTGACGGGGGACTACAACACCGCAGAGCTGGTGTGGTCGGTGCCCAAGTTCGATGTGAAGTCCTCCACGGGGCTGAACGAGGCGTTGCAGGCACTGGGCGTCACGGACGCTTTTGACGGGACAAAGGCGGATTTCACCCCGCTGACCGACAACGGCGCGGTGGTGGACAGCGTCATGCAGGCGGCGCGGGTGAAGATCGACGAGGACGGCGTGGAGGCCGCGGCGTATACGGAGATCGTGGTCAATGAAAGTGCCATGATGGAGATGCCGCCCACCGTGGAGATGGAGTTAGACAGACCGTTCCTGTTCGTGATCTTCGACAACAGCAATGTGCCGCTGTTTGTGGGCACGGTGAATACGCTGGAATAGTGTCCCGGCAAGCGGAGGCAAGGCGCCACGCGGCGGCGTGAGCACCGGCGCGGCACGGGAGCGGTTTGCGCGATGCAGAGCCGTCGGCAAAAGGCACAAAAACCGATGAAAAATTTTGTGAACAAAATAGAAAAATCCCCTTGACACAAGGGGATTTTTCCTTTATTATATGTGGGTACGCGCATAAGGGGTGGTACACACCCGGAGGCGTTTGCAATGCGATGAACCGGGAGATTGCTCCGCAAGGAGGTAACTTCCGGGGAGTATGTCCGATAATCGGGCGGCTGAGAGATTTCTGTTCGCCGGCGTAGATCGCCGCGCCAGAAGGACACCGGCCAGAAGCCGGTGTTTCTTATGAGCCGGAATGATACGCACGGAACGGTGAATAAGAAATTTCCCGCCGTACGGCATTGGTCAAAGCAACAAAAACCGTACGAAATTTATGGAGGAACAAACCAAATGGCAAAAGAAATGATCCGCATTCGTCTGAAGGCCTATGACCATCAGGTCATCGACCAGTCCGCAGAGAAGATCGTGGAGACCGCCAAGCGCACCGGCGCCAGCGTGTCCGGCCCTATCCCTCTGCCCACCAAGAAAGAAGTCGTCACCATCCTGCGCGCTACCCACAAGTATAAGGACAGCCGTGAGCAGTTCGAGCGCCGCACCCACAAGAGACTGATCGACATCACCAACTCCACCCCCAAGACTGTGGAGGCGCTGATGGCTCTGGATCTGCCCGCTGGTGTGGAGATCGAGATCAAGCTGTAACCCACCTTATATAATACCCCTGCAAAACCCTGCAAACAAATTTGCTTGCTACCCGACCGCTCGCCGACTTGCGTGAGGCGGGCGGGGGTTACGTCGGCAGAGCAAGCGATCTGCCCCAATGCAGATTGAACTATGTCGACCAATAACCTTTAAGGAGGATCATACATGAAGGCAATCATTGGCAAGAAAGTCGGTATGTCTCAGATCTTCGACGAGAACGGCAAGGTGATCCCCGTCACCGTGATTGAGGCGGGTCCCTGCACCGTCGTCCAGAAGAAGACTGCCGAGAAGGAAGGCTACGCCGCTGTGCAGCTGGGCTACGAGGATATCCCCGAGCGCAAGCTGACCAAGCCCGAGATGGGCCACCTGACCAAGGCCGGCGTCGCCCCCAAGAAGTACCTGCGCGAGTTTGACCTGGACAACGCGGCTGAGCTGAACATCGGCGACATCGTGAAGGCTGACACCTTCAAAGAGGGCGACTTCGTGGACGTCACCGGCACCAGCAAGGGCCACGGCTATCAGGGCGTTGTGAAGCGCTGGAACGCCGGCCGTACTCCCATGAGCCACGGCGGCGGCCCCGTCCATCGTCACGCCGGTTCCATGGGCTCCACCACCGATCCCAGCCGTATTTTCAAGGGCAAGATCGGCGCTGGCCAGATGGGCTGCGATCAGGTCACCATCCAGAACCTGGACATCGTCAAGGTCGATCCCGAGCTGAATCTCATCGCTGTGCGCGGCGCCATTCCCGGCCCCAAGGGCGGTCTGGTCCTCATCAAGAGCACCGTCAAGACCCACCGCGTCAAGCATGCCGATACCGGTATCAGCAACAACCCGCAGAAGGCTTCCGGTCGTAACCCGCAGAAGGCTTCCGCCCGTACTAAGTAAGGAAAGGAGTGCTTAAGGATATGTCTACCATCAAAGTTTTGAACATGGCCGGCGCCGAGGTCGGTACTGTTGAACTGAACGACGGCATCTTCGGCATCGAGCCGAACACCGCTGTTGTCCACGAAGTGGTGAAGAACCACTTGGCCAACTGCCGTCAGGGCACCCAGAGCGCTCTGACCCGCGCCGAGGTTTCCGGCGGCGGCAAGAAGCCCTGGCGCCAGAAGGGCACCGGTCACGCCCGTCAGGGCAGCACCCGTGCGCCCCAGTGGACCCACGGCGGCATCGTGTTCGCCCCCAAGCCCCGCAGCTACTCTTACGTTCTGAACAAGAAGGTCAAGAGACTGGCTATGAAATCCGCTCTGTCCGCCAAGGCTGCTGCCGGCGAGATCATCGTCATCGACAGCATCAAGATGGACAGCATCAAGACCAAGGACTTCCGCGCTTTCCTGACCGCCGTCAAGGCTGACGGCAAGTCTCTGGTGGTCACCCCCGCCAAGGACGAGACCATCGTCAAGAGCGCCCGCAACATCCCCGGCGTCATTACTTCCATGGCGAACCTCATCAATGTCTACGACATTCTGAACGCCAAGTACCTGGTGCTGGATAAGGAAGCCCTCGCAGTAATCGAGGAGGTGTTCGCATAATGGCTAACGTATACGACATCATCATCCGTCCGGTCATTACCGAGCGCTCCATGGCCGCTACTTCCGAAAAGAAGTACGTCTTTGAAGTGGCTCCCACCGCCGGCAAGATTGAGATCAAGAACGCCGTGGAGAAGATCTTCGGCGTGAAGGTCGCCAAGGTCAACACCATCAACTACGATGGCAAGACCAAGCGCATGGGCGCCGCCCGTCCCGGCCAGCGCAAGAGCTGGAAAAAGGCGTATGTCCAGTTGACTGAAGATTCCAAGACCATCGAGTTCTTCGAGGGTATGGTGTAAGAGAAGGGAGTGTAGAGAATGTCTATCAAAACTTTTAAGCCGACCACCCCTTCCCGCCGCCACATGACTGTCTCCGGCTTCGACGGCATTGATAAGCACGCCAAGCCCGAGGCCAGCCTGACCGAGGTGCTGAAGAAGAACGCTGGTCGCAACAGCTACGGCCGCATCACCGTCCGCCATCGCGGCGGCGGCGAGAAGCGCAAGTATCGTATCATCGACTTCAAGCGCGACAAGGTGGATATGGAAGCCACCGTCCTGCGTCTGGAGTATGACCCCAACCGCAGCGCCAACATCGCGCTGGTGCAGTACGAGGACGGCGAGAAGCGCTACATCATCGCTCCCGTCGGTCTGGCTGCCGGCGACAAGGTGATCTCCAGCACTGCTGCCGATATCAAGCCCGGCAACTGTCTGCCCATCGCCAACATCCCCGTGGGTACCGTCATCCACAACGTGGAGCTGCACCCCGGCAAGGGCGCCCAGCTGGTTCGTTCCGCCGGCGCCTATGCCCAGCTGATGGCTAAGGAGGGCGCCAACGCCCAGATCCGTATGCCCTCCGGCGAGGTCCGCATCGTCCGCACCAACTGCACCGCCTGCATCGGTCAGGTGGGCAACCTGGAGCATGAGAACGTCCAGATCGGTAAGGCTGGCCGTAAGCGCCACATGGGTTGGCGTCCCACCGTCCGCGGTTCCGTCATGAACCCCTGCGACCACCCCCACGGCGGTGGTGAAGGCAAGTCCCCCGTGGGTCGTCCCGGCCCTGTCACTCCTTGGGGCAAGCCGGCTCTGGGTTACAAGACCCGCAAGAAGAAGAATCCCACCGACAAGTTCATTGTCAAGCGTCGCAACGTGAAGTAAAGGAGGCAAGAGAATATGAGCAGATCTATCAAAAAAGGCCCGTATGTTGCCCCTGAGCTGCTGAAGCGGGTTGAAGAGATGAACGCTAAGGGCGAGAAGAACGTGCTGAAGACCTGGAGCCGCAGCTCCACCATCTTCCCCGCCTTCGTCGGCCATACCATCGCTGTCCACGACGGCCGCCGTCATGTGCCTGTCTACGTGCAGGAGGACATGGTGGGTCACAAGCTGGGTGAGTTCGCACCCACTCGTACCTTCCGCGGCCACACCAAGAAAGCGTAAAAGGAGGATGCAGAGTAATATGGAAGCGAAAGCATATCTGAGATACGTCCGCATCTCTCCCCGCAAGGTCCAGATCGTCTGCGATCTGATCCGCGGCAAGGATGCCAAGACTGCTATGGCCATCCTGATGAACACCCCCAAGTCCGCCTCCGAGCCGCTGGTCAAGCTGCTCAAGAGCGCCTGCGCCAATGCTGAGAACAACTTCAGCATGGATCCGGACAAGCTGGTGGTCACTCAGGTGTTCGCCACCCCCGGCCCCATCCTCAAGCGCATGATGCCTCGGGCACAGGGCCGCGCCTATCGCATCAACAAGAGAACCTCTCATGTGACGCTGGTCGTCGCGGAGAGAGACTAAGAAAGGGAGGAACAGTTAAATGGGTCAGAAAGTTAATCCCCATGGCATGCGCGTGGGCGTCATCAAAGACTGGGATTCCC
>ERZ1027188.136-NODE-136-length-32183-cov-17.900025_pt1 | contig 32183 bp, 19 predicted proteins | sample MGYA00519273_ERZ1027188 | MGnify/ENA primary metagenome ERZ1027188 (study PRJEB26926, sample SAMN06164623) | human gut metagenome | biome: ENVO:00009003; feature: ENVO:2100002; material: ENVO:00002003 | host: Homo sapiens | place: USA | collected 2012 ... | reverse complement strand
ACGAGATTACTACGCGTCTCGTGGGCTCGGAGATGTGTATAAGAGACAGGTATCCTGATACTTATCAGATTACGGCAGCCCTGCCGCGCGGCTTGTATGACACCGAGGGCTGGACGCTCAGCACGACCGATACGGGCGTGACGGCGAGCATTCTGGTGGAAATCGGCGCGGGCGAAACCGTTGTGCTGCCGGCGCTGGCGAACCATGCCACCGGCGACGCTTCCGGCGTGGTGCTGGGGCTGGACGGTCAGCCGATGAGCGGCGTGCAGGTGCAGCTGGTCAATCAGGCGGGCGAAGTCGCGGCGGAAGCGGTGACGGATGAAAACGGCGCTTGGCAGGCTGAGTTCCTCGAATACGGGACGTACGTTGTCCGCTATGATGCGGGCGTGACCCTTGCCAACGGCGCGCTCGTCATTAGCGACGAACCCGCGACTGTGACCGCGAAGGCGGCGAATCCGGCGGCGCTGACCATCCACGCTTTCCGCGACAACGATAATAACGGTTCACGCGGGAAGTACGAGGAAGGCGTGTCCGGCGCGACGATGAGCCTCATCACCGAAGTCAACGGCGTGGAGGTTGTTGTGGCATCCGGCGAAACGGACAAGAACGGCGAAGTGTCGCTGGCTGTGCCGGCGGGGACGTACGTCCTGCGCAGCGAGCTGCCCGCGGGCTTCGGCCATGGTGCGCACGGCAAAAATGTCAGCGCAAACATGTCCATCATGGATGAAACGACCGAACAAGTGCAAAGCAGCGTGCCGCTGACCCTCGAAGCCGGTTCTGTGACCGACGTGGGCGTCGGCGTGATGACGATGGCGGCGCTGCAGGGCCTTGTGTGGCTGGATGAAAACGACGACGGCGTATATCAGGACGGTGAACCCGGTCAGGCGGGCATCAAAATCCGCGCCGTCGGCGTGAAAAACGGTCTGGTGTACGAAACCGAGAGCGGCGAGGACGGCAAATTCTACATCGGTCAAATGCGCTACGGCACATACAATGTCGAATACAGCCTGCCGGACGGCTTGGTCTTTGCGCGATATAGCCAGACGGGCGGTAATCGCCGCTCCATCATCACCAGCGAATTTAAGCGCTCTGAAACGGATCAGGTGATTCTTGAACGCGGTGACTTGGAGGAAGTCCTCCTTGGCGTGATGAAGGGCTCTGACATCAACGGCATCTGCTTCCTGGATGAAAACAACAACGGCGTGTACGACGAGGGCGAAAAGACGCTGGAAGGCGTGAAGGTCGTCCTGTACCGTCAGGCCATCGGCAAGGAGCTGCTGAACACCGTCTCCGACGAGAACGGGCGCTTCACCTTCGCCAACATCCGCGGCAGCACGTTCCGCGTCAAAGCGACGATTCCGCAGGGCTATGTGTACACCATCGCGGGCGATGGCGAGTACGGCAACCTGTTCGCGCCCGGCACTGACCGCCGCGAGTACACGATTTCCGACGTGGTGCTGGAGAACGACAGCGAGATGACGATGGCCATCGGCGCGATTACTTACGGCAGCATCTCCGGCACGGTGTATCTGGATGACGACTTCTCCGGCAGCCGGATGGACGCGGAAAAGATGGTCAACAACTTCACCGTCACCCTGACGGATGAAAACGGCAATACCCGCACGGCGAAAACGAACCGCAGCGGCGTGTATACCTTCGATGACCTTGCGCCGGGGCAGTACACCGTGAGCGCGACCGCGAACCGCGGCTTGGCGTTCACACGCACGGGCGACGGCAATATCCTCCGCAACCTCTCCGGCGGCGCGGGCGAAAGTGAACCGGTGGCGCTGACAATGGGCGCGGATTTGACGGGTCTTGATATCGGCATGATTACCCCCGGCCATGTGTCCGGCGTGGTGTTTGCCGACAAGAACGACAATGGCCTGCGCGACGCGGATGAAGGCGGCTTGCTCGGCGCGGTGGTTCACCTGATGGACGAAACCGGCGACGTGGCGACCCGCACCATCGGCGCGGATGGCAGCTTCCTGTTTGACGCGGTGCTGCCCGGAACGTACCGCCTGCGCTACGAGCTGCCGGGCGACGGCGTGTTTGCTCCCCTGACGGACGGCGGCAACACCATCGCGCCGGATTCCGACGGCACGACGGATTCCTTTACCATCGGCGTGGGCGAAGAAGTCACCGCGCCCCTGTGCGGCGCACTGGCTTTGGGCGACATTGAAGGCATGGTGTTTGCCGATCACAACGGCAGCGGCGCACAGGATGCAAACGAAGCAGCGCTTGCCGGCGTGACGCTGATTCTGACCCCCTCCCGCGAGGATTTGACGGAGCAGACCGTCCTCACCGATGCGACGGGCGCGTACAGCTTCACCGGGCTGCGGCCGGACGCCTACACGCTGACCCTGCGCTTCCCGGAGGGCATGGTGCTCTCCAAGCTGGGCGGCAATGTGACCCTGCCGCTGACGCACGGGTTGAACGAGCAGCAGGTGAACATCGAAATCGGGCTGGGCGAGGAATGGCTGAATCAGGCGCTTGGCGGCGTGATTCCGTCGAAGATGTCCGGTCAGGTTTGGGTGGATGAGAATGACAACGGGGACATGGACGCGGGCGAAATCACCCCGGAAAACGAGCCGCTGACCCTGCTGGATGAAACCGGCGCGGTGTTTGCGCAGGTGCAGACCGATGCGGATGGGCGGTTCGCCATCGACGGCATTGCCCCCGGCGTGTACAGCCTTGCTTACGACCTCAAGGAAGGCACGCAGGCGGCGCGTCTGGGCGACAGCACCTTCACCACCGAGGGCAGTCAGCTCGTCATGACCGAAATTGAAATTAGCGAAAACAACAACTACACTGCTCCGATGCTGGGCTTGAAGATTGACACAAGCATCGGCGGCATGGTCTGGTGCGACAACGCGGGCGAGATTGCGCCCCTGTCCGGCGCGGAGGTTATCTTGCTGGACGAAAAGGGCAGCGAACTGCAAAACGCGACGACGGGCGAGGACGGCATCTACCGCTTTGGCGGCTTGATGCCGGGCAACTACCGTCTGCGTGTGACGCTCCCGAACGGCTACGTCGTCGTAGAAAAGGACGACACGCGCCTCAAGGACGGGCAGAACATCAGCGTGATGACGACCTACACCGCCCGCGAGGGAGAGAGCGACCTGATTGCCCTGCGCATGAGCCAGCATCAGCTGGAGCAGAATATTGGCGCGGTGCAGCCGGGCACGCTGGGCGACTTCTGCTGGCTTGATCTGAACGGCAACGGCCTGCAGGACGCGGGCGAACTCGGTCTGGGCGACATGCGCATCGAGTTGTGGCGAAACGACCAGCTCGTCGCGGAAACGACGACCGACGCGTACGGCTACTACACTTTCGAGAACCTGTATCCGGGCGTGTACACGCTCAAGCCCATCTACCCGGCGGAAGTTGTGCCGACGCGTATGCGCACGGATATTCCGCTGATTGCGTCGATTCTGGGCGAAAACGGCGAATCGAACCCGGTGCAGGTGACCTCCGCCAGTACGACCTACACGGCGGATTTGGGCTTCATGCTGGTTGATGATGACGTGCTGCCGGCAAACTACGGCATCGGCGAAAAGCAGGACTGGACGAAGAAGTAAGGGACAATGCGGAATTGCGCATCCGCGGATGGCGGGGTGCTGCGGGGGCGAAAGCTCTCGCGGTGCCCCGTTTGTTGTGAAGGGGGCGGGAAGCAAAGTCGCTTTTACGGAAAGAATCAACTGTTTGATTTGGTGAGAATTGAAAAGTAAATAAAAGTTACTTCACTCGCATTTCGTGAATGAAAATGGCGGCTGCTTCATTCTGAAATCCCAAATCCGCGCGAATCAACCGTTTTCCTGCGCGAAAGCGTATTGCAAAAGCGGCTTGCATCTGGTACTATAAACGTTACCAGATGTGGCTGTTTAATATGGAAAGAAATCAGCCGAATCATGCTGGAAATGAAAGGACGGAAACAAATATGAAGAAACTCCTTGCTCTCCTGATGGCGCTCATGATGTGCTGCACTGCCTTTGCGTTCGCGGAGGAAGAAGCGGAAGTGCCGGCAGTTGAAATGAATGTCAGCTTCGAGGCGCAGACGGTTGCGCTGGGTGAAACGGGTCTGACGATGCAGATTCCGGCGGACTGGGCGGTTCAGGAAGTCCCCGCAGGCACGGAAAACGCCGAGAACATCCTGCTCTTCGCCGTCAACGCCGACCAGACGGTCAGCATTACGGCGCAGCTGTCCGCGATGAGCTTTGAAACGTTGCTGCAAGGTATTCAGGACGCGGGCGCGACGGAAGAAATGCTCGCTGAGCTGTATGTCAACGAAAACTATTGCCTGATGTACACGCCCGGCGACACCGTGCTGGCGCTGTATGCTTTCCTTGATGACGAGACGGTTCTCGCTGTGACGTTCCAGGTCGCCAGCAAGGAAGTGGGCGACGCGCTGGAAAACATGCCGCTGGAGATCTTCGGCAGCTTGGCGGCAGCGGAGTAATTCACTTCGTTACCATGATGCAGGACGAATGAGCGTCCTGCATTTTTTGTGCGCAAAAATGAACAGGGACTTGCAGAAAAACTTGCTAAATGCAACAACTTGGACGAAAATATTCAAAATACACGAGAAAAACATAAAAAAAACACAGTTTGTGCAACAAAACACTTGGTTTTCTCCATACAGTGTTGCATAATAAAGCATCGACACGGTGAAGCCGGCTGGTTTGGCGTGTCGATGAACAAGAAACGCAGGCAGACGCGGCAGCGCCCCTGCCGGGAAGGTGGAGCGGATGAATTCCAAGATGCTGTTTTATATCCTCAAGCGCGTGCTGCTGGCGCTGCTGACCATCTGGATTGTCATCACGGTGACGTTCTTCGTGATGCACTCGATTCCGGGTGGACTGTTCGCAAGTGAAAAGGCAATTTCCGCGGAAGCGCAGGCGGCGCTGGAGGCCAAGTACGGGCTGGACAAGCCGCTGGGCGAACAGTATGTGACGTATCTGCGCGACGTGGTGACGAAGCTGGACTTCGGGCCGAGCCTGAAGCAGCGCGGCCGTCAGGTCATTGACATTATTCTGGATGGCATGAAGACCTCCGCGAAGCTTGGTCTGATTGCGGCGTTCAGCGCGGCGATTGTCGGCATCGTCCTCGGCGCGCTGGCGGCGCTGCGGCGCAACACCGTGCTGGATAAGATTATCATGGTGATTACGACCGCGTTCGTGTCCATGCCGTCGTTCATTATGGGGTCATTCCTGCTGATAGTGTTCTCAGTCAAGTTAGGCTGGGTACCCGCGAACGGCGCGACGGCCGAAGGGCTGATTCTCCCGATTATCACCCTTGCGCTCTACCCGATGAGCTACATCACGCGTCTGACGCGCTCCTCCATGCTCGACGTGCTGGGGCAGGATTATATCCGCACCGCGCGCGCCAAGGGCGTTTCGGGCAAGAAAATTATCTTCGGTCACGCGCTGAAGAACTCGCTGATTCCGGTTATCACCTATTTCGGCCCGATGCTGGCGTTCATCGTCACCGGTTCGATGGTCGTCGAGCAGATTTTCGCCGTGCCGGGTATCGGCCGCCAGTTCGTATCCAGCATCACCAACCGCGACTACACCATGATTATGGGGACGACCATTTTCCTCGCCTCTTTAATCGTGATTATGAATCTGATCAGCGACCTGCTCTACAAGGTGGCTGATCCGCGCATTGATTACGAATAAGGAGGCATCTGCACCATGATGATGAACAAGAAAAAGCCCTTTAGCCTGCATCTGGATGTGGATTCCTTCATGCCCGCGACGGCGGCGGAAAAGGAAGTCATCTCCCGGATGCGACCGTCCTCGACCTTTTTCCGCGATGGCGTGAAGCGCCTGCTGAAGAACAAGGTTGCGACCATCAGCCTGATTCTGATTGTGCTGATTACGCTGTCCTCCATCATCATCCCGATGTTCTGGCCGTATTCGTATGACCAGATGCTGGGACAGACGAAGGGTCGCCCGATGGACAACAGCTACAACAACCTCGCGCCGTTCCAGTACGGCAAGACGGAACTGAAGAAAATCGACAAAGGGGAATCTGTTTTCCCGCACATCTTCGGCACGGACGCGCACGGACGCGACTACTTCATCCGCGTCGTCTACGGGACACGCATTTCCCTCGCCGTCGGCTTCTTCGCCAGCATCATCGTGCTGGTGATTGGCATGATGATTGGCGCAGTCGCGGGATATTTCGGCGGCAGGGTGGACTTGTTCATCATGCGAATCGTCGATATTATCTACTCATTGCCGGACATGCTGGTCATCATCCTGCTGGCGGTCGTGCTGGGGCAGGTGCTGCATGTGGAAGGCACCATCTTAGAGAAAATCGGCTCGAACATCATCAGCATGTTCATCGTCTTTGGTCTGCTCTATTGGGTGGGCATGGCGCGCCTGATTCGCGGTCAGATTCTGTCCCTCCGTGAGCAGGAGTACGTGCTGTCGGCGCAGGCGACGGGCGCGAAGGCACGGTGGATTATCCGCAAGCACCTTCTGCCGAACTGCATCAGCGTCGTGATTATTTCGACTGCGCTGCAAATTCCGAACGCGATTTTCACCGAAAGCTTCCTGTCCTTCCTGGGTCTGGGCGTCAACGCGCCGATGCCCTCGCTGGGCTCGCTGGCTTCTGACGCGCTCAACGGCATCTATTCCTACACCTATCGCCTGATTATCCCCGCCGTGGTCATCTGCCTCATCGTGCTGAGCCTGAACCTGTTCGGCGACGGTCTGCGCGACGCATTTGACCCGAAGCTGAATGCGTGATGAAAGGAGCTGGACAAAATGGCATTGCTGGAAGTCAATGACCTGCATACATCCTTCTTCACCGACGCGGGCGAAGTCAAGGCGGTGGATGGCGTTTCGTTCCGCCTTGACCACGGCAAGGTGCTGGGCATCGTGGGCGAAAGCGGTTCGGGCAAGAGCGTCACGGCGTATTCCGTCATGCAGATTCTTGCGCCGACGGGCAAAATCGTCAGCGGCAGCGTGAAATTCGACGGGCAGGAGCTGGTCGGCGCGGACGAGAAGCTGCTGCGCTCCGTGCGCGGCAACCGCATCTCGATTATCTTCCAAGACCCGATGACGTCCCTGAACCCGACTTACACCATTGGCCGGCAGCTGATGGAAGCGATTCTGCTGCACACCGACCGCAACCGCCATCAGGCGCGCGAACGCGCGGTGGAGATGCTGAAGCTGGTCAACGTCAACGAGCCGGAAAAGCGCATGAAGCAGTACCCGTTCGAGTTGTCGGGCGGTATGCGGCAGCGCGTAATGATTGCTATGGCGCTGGCGTGCGAGCCGGACATCCTGATTGCCGACGAGCCGACGACCGCGCTGGACGTGACGATTCAGGCGCAGATTCTTGATTTGATGCGCGACCTGCAGAAGAAGATGGGCATGGCGATTATCATGATTACGCACGACTTGGGCGTTGTCGCCCAGATGTGCGACGAGGTCATCGTCATGTACGCCGGGTCCATCTGCGAACAGGGGACGGCGGATGAAATCTTCTACAACCCGCGCCATGAGTACACAAAGGGCTTGATGCGCTCCATCCCGACGGCGGAGAACAACGGACAGCGCCTGCAGCCGATTACCGGTACGCCGATTGACCTGCTGAACATGCCCAAGGGCTGCCCGTTCGCGCCCCGCTGCGAGGCGGCGATGAAGATTTGCCTGAAAGAGAAGCCGGTTCGGATGCTCATCAATGACGACCATATGGCAACCTGCTGGATGAACGTCAAGAAGGGCGTGGAGGACGGCAGCATCACGGAGGAAGGAGGAGTGCCCTGTGTCTGAAGCGCAGATGCACCAGCCGCTGCTGGAAGTCAAAGGACTGAAAGAATACTTTGACATCAACATGGGCTTCTTCCGCACCAAGCCGCTGAAGGCGGTCGATGATGTGTCCTTCACCATCAATAAGGGCGAAACGCTCGGTCTGGTGGGCGAATCCGGCTGCGGCAAGACGACTGTTGGGCGCACCATCCTCCAATTGTACAAGCCGACGGCGGGCGAAATCATTTACGATGGCAAGCCCGTCAAGACGAAAGCGGACTTGCAGAAGTTCCGCACGAAGGCGACGATGGTGTTCCAAGATCCGTATTCCTCGCTGAACCCGCGCATGACCGTGTCGGACATCGTGGGCGAACCGCTGGATGTGCACCACCTGTATTCCTCCAAGAAGGAGCGGGAGGAGCGCATTTTGCAGCTGCTGGGCTATGTCGGGCTGAACAGCGAACACGCCTCGCGTTACGCGCACGAGTTTTCCGGCGGTCAGCGGCAGCGCATCGGCATTGCCCGCGCGCTGGCGGTGAATCCCGAATTCATCGTCTGCGACGAGCCGGTGTCGGCGCTGGACGTGTCGATTCAGGCGCAGGTCATCAACATGTTTGATGATTTGCAGGATCGGCTGGGGCTGACGTACCTGTTCATTGCGCATGACCTGCTGGTTGTACGGCATATTTCGGACAGAATCGCCGTGATGTATCTGGGCAAGATGGTGGAGCTGGCGTCGGCGGAGGAAATCTACAATCACCCGCTGCACCCGTACTCCAAGTCGCTTTTGTCCGCCGTTCCACTGCCTGACCCGAAGGCGGCGCGCGCAAACAAGCGCATTGTCCTCTCCGGCGACATTCCAAGTCCCCTGAACGCGCCGTCGGGCTGTCCGTTCCGCACGCGCTGCCCCTACGCCACCGAAGCCTGCGCGCAGTCGATGCCGCCCTTCAACGAAGTCGAGAAGGGGCACTTCGTCGCCTGCCACCGGGTGAAGGAGTTAGGGTGAGGGGAAGCGCCAGAGGCTCTGCCTCTGGACTCCGGCAGGGCTCTGCCCTGCACCCGCGAAGGGTCTTCGACCCTCTCGACACCCTTTTCGCGATTGAGTTGGTGACACTGGCATAGTGTGCCCGCGTGTTTATCCGCGAAAAAGCTGCGGAACAGCTCAATAAACAGGCGTGTGCGCTGCGAAGGTTTCCAAAGGGCGACCGCAAAGCCCTTTGGTCGCGCCCGCAGGCGCGAAATCCATGCTTCAAGGATGCGCTTTACGCATTTTTGATACAGACAGTCTACGAAAAGCAAGGCTGTCACAGAATATTAAGGGAGGTTTTTTCATGAAGAAGCTGACTGCTCTCCTGCTCGCCATCGCAATGATGGTGACCTGCACCCTGTGCGCTGTCGCCGAAGACGGCAAGACGTACATGGCTGTCTGCATCGCGTCCGAGCCTGATACGCTTGACCCGGCGCTGAACTCCGCTGTGGACGGCGCGACGATGGTCGCTCACCTGTTCGCAGGCCTGTCCACTTGGGCGCAGACCGACGACGGCAAGCTGGAAATCCTGCCGGACTGCGCGGTGGAACTGCCGGATCCGGTGGTCAATGACGACGGCACGGTGACGTACACCTACACGCTCGTTGACGGCCTGAAGTGGTCTGACGGCAAGGAGCTGACCGCGAAGGACTTCGAGTTCGCGTGGAAGCGCGCTGCTTCCTCCGAGCTGGGCGCGGACTATGGCTACATGTTTGAAGTCATCAAGGGCTACACTACGGACGGCTCCGACCCCAAGGCGGAAAACCTCGCTGTGACCGCCGTGGACGCCAAGACCCTGACCGTTACCCTGAACAACCCCGTTGCCTACTGGAACGAGCTGCTCGCCTTCCCGGCGTACATGCCCGTCCGTGAGGACGTCGTCGCCAACGAAGCGTGGGCGACCCTTCCACCTACATCGGCAATGGCCCGTACACCATGACCGCGTGGGAACACAACAGCAAGATCACCCTGACCAAGAACCCCTACTATCATGCGGTGGACAAGGTCACGATGGACGAGCTGGACTTCTACCTCTCCGACGACGCGAACAACATGCTGGCGAACTTCCAGAAGGGCGACTGGCAGCTGATCGACGACGTTCCCACCTCTGAAATCGCTTCCCTGAAGGAACAGTATCCGACGGAATTCGTTATTGCCGGTCAGATTGGTACCTACTATGTCTGCTGGAACATCAACGAAGAAATCCTGCCCGCTGACGTGCTCGCGAACATGACCCCCGAAGAAGCGGAAGCGGCGCGCGCAGAAATCCGTCAGGCGATTGGTCTGCTGTTCGACCGCAACTACATCGTTGAAGAAATCGGTCAGGCGGGTCAGGTGCCTGCGTCCAGCTTCGTTCCTATGGGCATGACCGATGCGGACGGCTCTGAGTTCTACAAGAACGCGGGCCATGTGGAAGGCATCACCGGCTACTACGACGTGACCGACGACGAAGACGTCTACATGGCGAACTTCGACAAGGCGGTTGAGACCCTGAAGAAGTACTACACCTACGACGAGGAGAACGGCGTCTTCACCAACTTCCCGTCCCTGACCTACCTCTACAACACCTCCGAAGCCCACAAGGCGATTGGCGAATACCTCCAGAGCGCGGTTTCTGCGGTCGGCATCACCATGAACCTGACCAACCAGGAATGGAACACCTTCCTGAACACCCGTAAGTCCGGCGACTACTCCATTGCCCGCAATGGCTGGATTGCCGACTACAACGACCCGATCTGCTTCCTCGACATGTGGGTGACCGGCTCCGGCAACAACGACGTGCAGTTCGGCAAGGGCGCGAATGCGGATCTGAAGATCTACAACCTCGACCTGACCCCCTACGGCTATGACGTGAAGGTGGAGAACGGCACTTGGGCGGAAACCTATGACGTGCTGATTTCTGCTATCAAGAGCTGCACCGACAGCGCGAACCGTTATGCCATGATGCACGTCGCGGAAGATATGCTGATGGATACCGGCTGCATCGTGCCGCTGTACTACTACACCGACATCTACATGATCGACGACTCCGTGCAGGGCTTCTTCTCCAACCCGCTGGGCTACAAGTACTTCATGCACTGCACCATCGCCAAGTAATTCCATCCAAGTTTGGACAAATCCACGGGCGAATCGGCTTCAAAACCGGTTCGCCTTTTTTCGTATGTTGGAAAGATGCACTTTGCCATCCTTGGCAATTGATATTTCCTGCCTTGGAAAGGTGCATCCGGCGGGAAACATGCGCGAATTGACGTGAAACATGCGTGAATGCAGGAATTTTCAGCAGGAAAAGGGCAGGGAAACGTCCAATTAATCCATTGAATGGCGGTGGCGAACAGCGCTTGCCGATGGTATACTGAAACCAGAAGGGGCGTTTTCAATGGGAAAAAGCCCGCGGAAGCTATCATCAAGGAGGAAGCAGCATGAAGCGAATCGCACGATGGAGCACCATTTTCCTGCTCTTATGCAGCATCATTTGGGCGGGTACAGCATCGGCGGCCATGATTGTGAACAACAACATGAGCGCGCTGAACACGCTGAACACCATCAACAACAACCAGACACCACAGGGCAAGGACTCAGCGCTGATGCGGCTGGCGCAAGAAATCGGCGCTGGCATGTGGGACAATACGGATTGGGATGACCCGGCGTTTCAGCAGAACATCAAGCAGCTTGGCATCACCGTGTTGAATAAGGACACGCAGCCGCCGGAAGCCTTCATCGGCGACGCGATTTTTGACCATCTGGGCGACACGGAGTTCAATGCGCCGGAAATGAACGGCAATCTGCTGATTCTCGGCGGGCTGAACGCCAATCTGCCGTCCGGCAAAATCGACCGCCTGTATGTGCTGTCGGACGAGGACGTGCGGCTGAACATCGGCGCGGCGGCAGATGTTCAGGAGCTGATTCTGGGCGCGTCGGGGAATGTGTCGCTGAACGGCGAGGGCAATGTCCGCTCCACCATCGTGGTGGACAAGCCGATGAATCTCGATATCGGGATTGCGACGAACCTCGTGAACCTGACAGATGACCCGCTGCCGACGGGCGATATTGTGCTGAATCCAGGCAAGAACGCGCTTGTGCCGGGGCAGCAGCTGCATATGGGCAGCGAGCTGAAGGTGGAGAAGAAAATCAGCCTGACCGTGCGCTTCCGCCTTGTTGACCAGAGCGCCAAGGACATGCAGCTGGAAACGGCGGATTGGGACGGCGCGCTGCTGACCGAAGCGACGGTGCAGTACACGGGCGACAGCTGCCCGATGGGCGCGGTCAACATGATGGACAGCATCGAGGCGGCGTTTGCAGAGAAGTATCCGGATTTGCAGGAGCAGTATGTGCTGCTGCCGGAAATGCGCAGCGCAGACCCGTGGAGCAAGGTCTACCGCCTGAATGGCGGCGAATCCTGCTTTGCTGTGGCGGAAAATTATGTCTATCTCTCCCGCGAGGGCGATGTTGTGTTCCCGCTGACGGATGACAGCACACTGGTAGCGGAATTCCCGGTGTACGTCTACCGCTATGGCGAGCAGGACGGGCGCATCACCTACCGCGTTCGCATCAGCGGCGCGCGCCCGGATTACTTCACGCCGAGCCTGACCCTGCGCAGCGGCGCCGTGGCGAGCTTCACCTTCGATAAGGAGCGCGGCGAGTGGGTGACGCAGCTCAAGCGCAGCGACTTCGGCGCGGACGAGCGCGACATCATTCACCTGACGGGACTGCGCGGCGAGGAGACGGCCGCATTCCTGCCCGTAACGGGGCGCGAAGAAAAGCGCATCGTTACGCTGACGTGGACGGCGGACACGCAGCGCGTGACCATCGACGCGCAGAACGTCCTCTGGGGCAGCGATATGCCGGCGGAGGGCAACGACCTGCTGTGCCGCGCGGGTGAGCAGGTGACGGTGCAAATCGCGCCCGCAGCGGGCTATCGCGGCATCCACGTTTTCCTGAGCGACCCGGCTGTTTCCCTGAGTATCAGCGAGGGGAACGACGCGGTTTCCTTCCTCATGCCCTACGCGCCGCTGACCTTGACGCTGACGGCGGACAAGCTTTATACCGTCACGATGGACACGGCAGGCGGCGATCCGATCCGTCCCATCCAGTACACGGTGGAATCGGAAGCGTTCCAGCTGCCGACCCCGGTTCGCACGGGCTACATCTTCCTTGGCTGGACGGGCGAGGGCATCACCGAACCGCAGAAAACCATTGAAATCCCGCAGGGAAGCACGGGCGACCGCACTTACACCGCGAACTGGCAGGTGATTGAATACACCATCATTACGCTGCTGGAAGGGGGCAATGCGGGCTCGTCGCAAGTGTATTTCTACACGGTGGAGCAAACCGTAACGCTGCCGACCCCGACCCGCACGGGCTACACGTTCCTTGGCTGGACAGGCGAGGGCATCACGACGCCGCAGCCGAACGTGACCATCCCGAAGGGTTCGACGGGCGACAAGACGTATATCGAGAACTGGGAACTGACAGAATACAACATCACCATGGATTTGAACGGCGGCAGCGGTCAAGAAAAGGTGGTTTACACCATGACGGATGAGGATTTCGAGCTGCCGACCCCGACCCGCAACGGCTACGAGTTTGTCGGCTGGACGGGCGAGGACATCACGACGCCGCAGACAAGCGTCAAAATTCCGAAGGGTTCGACGGGAAACAAGGCGTATACCGCAAACTGGCAGGTGATTGAATACACCATCACACTGGACACGAACGGCGGCGCAGTCATAGCTTCGATACGCTACACCGTGGAGGATTCCGTCACCCTGCCCATCCCTCCTGAGCGTCCGGGCTACGAATTTGCCGGCTGGGTCCTCGATGGCAGCGGTCAGTTCCCTTCAACGCCGATGATTATCCCCGCAGGCTCAACCGGCGACCGCCTTTACAAGGCGGAGTGGCGTGTGGCGACGTACACCATTACCTACGTGAGCCACGGCAAAGCATATAATTGGGTTCAATACACCATCAACAACCAAGTTTATTTCGGGACACCGGAAGAAGACCCGTCCTACTACCTCCCGGGCTATACCTTTGTAGGCTGGAAAATCGACGGCGTGGAAGGAACGCCGCACTCCTACATGCTGCCCAAGGGCTCGTATGGCAATCGAACGGCGACCATGCTTTGGGAGCCAATTCCGTAAGCGTAAACAAGGAGAACAAGGAGGGGCTGCGCATTGGACTACCTCAGCGTAAAGGAAATAGCGGAGCTGTGGGGCGTTTCCATCCGCATGGTGAATTACTACCTGAATACCGGGCGGATTCAGGGGGCAATCCGGAAATCGGGCGGGTGGCTGATTCCGGCGAATACGCCGCATCCGGCGGATTTGCGCAAGAGCGGGCAGCGCGGGCAGGAAAAAATCCCCCCGCGGATGGCAAAGTGCTATATGCCGCTGATTTCCCGCCCGTGCGACAACGGCTTCCAAAATCTCCTGCTGACCATGAACGACGAGGAGGAACGCGACATCGCCCGCGCCCTGCACCACTATTTCCGCGATGAGCACGAGGAAGCCCGCGAAATCAGCGAGAAATACCTGACGAGCAAGTGCCCCGAAATCCGCCTGTCCGCGCTGATTACCAACACGATGGCGATGCTGCAGACGGGGGATGCCGCCAAGTGCCGCCGGAATCTCGAAATGATTCAGCGGGACGGGCAGCGCGCAAACGACGATTCGTGGCGGCTGTACAGCAGCATTACAGACGCGCTCATCAGCGTGTTCTTCCACTCAGAGAAGCTCGACTTGACCCCTATCCGCCCCGCTATCGGTATTCTTCCGCCCGGAATGCAGTATTTCGCCATGTACGCCATCGCCCACGCGCTCTACATCCGCCGCGAATACGAACATGCGATGGGCATTGCCGAATCCGCCCTGCTGATGGCGGGCACGCGCTACCCCATTGACAGCATCTACCTCAACATCGTCCTGTGCATGATCTGCATGAGCCTGAAGCAGGATGAACGCGCGGAGCAGAAGTTCGATGCCGCGTGGAGCATCGCCAGCCGCGAGGGGTACATCCACCCGTTTGTGGAGCATCACGGCATTTTGCAGGGGCAGGTGGAGCGCGCGCTGCGCAAGCAGGAGCCGGAAACGTACAACAAGATTGTGCAGTCGGTCTACCGCTTCAGCCGCGGGTGGATGAAAATTCACAACCCCGTGTCGACGCTGCAGGTGACCGACGCGCTCACACCCTACGAGTTTTCGATTGCCATGCTTGCCGCGAAGGGACGCAGCAACAAGGAAATCGCCGCGCTGATGGGCGTTTCCGTCAACACGGTGAAGTCGTACATGGAGAGCATCTTTGAGAAGCTGCAAATCTCCAGCCGGAACGAAATCGACGCGTATGTGAATCGGTAATATCAACAAAAGCACGCACTCCGAATGTTGACATGCAAGTATTGCGGCTTAGACAACCCGAAGGAAGCGCGCTACTGCCAACACTGCGGTGGATACAGGTGAATAAAAATCAGCCGCGACGAGCATATTCACTCGTCGCGGCTGTGTTTATCTATGCGCTTCCTTATTCTGATACATCCGCGCGTCCGCCCGTGCCAAGGAATCCGCCAAATCATCCGTTGACGGATTAAAATGCGAACAGCCCACTGATACCATCGGCAGAACCGGATTCTCTGCCCGCGCCGCATCCATCAGGTGCTGGAAAATCTCCGTCATGGTGTTGTATTGCGCGTTCCGCCGCGTCAGTATCACGCAGAACTCGTCGCCGCCGATGCGGAAGCACGTCCCGTAATTCCCATACGCGCGGCGGATGCAGCCGGCAATCGTCCGCAGGCAGGCGTCGCCCATCAAGTGCCCATGGCAGTCGTTGACGTCCTTGAAGCGGTCAACGTCGAACATCAGGATGGTAGCAGGAACGCGCAGGCGCGCCAGATAATGCTCGTAGCCCAAGCGGTTGACCAGCTGCGTCAGCCCGTCGGTTTGCAGTACCATGTCGCTGGAGAATTTCGACATCATCAGCGCACCGCAGCTGATGGTAATCCAGTCGATTTTGACCGTCGGCAGGAACAGCTGCACCATCAGCCCTAACAGCACGAACAGCGTCGCGAGCAGCAGCTGTGTGCCGCCGGTGTACTGGTAGGCGCGGCAGGCGAACCAAATCTGCACGAGGAAGAACACCGTGCTGCCCCCGTAGGCGAGCATGTAGAGCGCGTAGAGCGCCCCGTGGTGGTAGAAATTCTGCCCATCGACATAGAATATCAGCCCCGTGAACGCCGAGAGCAGCACCAGCAGCGCGTGGAAGCACGCAAGGTACAGCAGCCCGTGCACCACTTTCCGCGGGCAGGGATGGATGACGCAGCCCGCGAACAGCCCGATTAGCGGCGCAAGCGAAAGTTCGATGGTCTTGACGGCGATATGCAGCGGAATCAGCACGGGCGGCGTGCCATCCATCTGCACGCCCGACCACTCACACAGCGCGCAAATGGCGATGGTGGCGTACAGGCCGCCGCAGAGCAGGTTTCGGATCTTGGATTGGCTGATGTCGCCGCGCAGGGAGAAGAGCATAATCGCCATGGCGAAGACGCTGAGAGCAATATTTGCCGTGTATAATTCATTCATGCTGATTGAGGAGGCGGTTGACAAGCAATCGCGGCAGATAAGTTTGAAAAGGGCAAATTCCCCCTTCTTATAATAATGATACCACGAAAAAAAGAGGATGAAAAGTTGGTTACATAGGGAAAATTGCAAATGTGGCAGATTTCAACAAATGCGGTGAAATGGTTACATGGCAGGCTCCCATCTCCCCACAAGAAAAGGGACTGACCGAAGCCAGTCCCTTTGATGATTATTCGTATTCGCAAACGCTTGCCCAGCGGATGAGCAGGTCGCGCTCTTCGGGCTTGCCCTTGAGGGACTGGCTCGCGGCGACGATCGGAATCCACTGCTGGACGTACTGCTTGGCGGTGTCGCTCTTCTTGCAGAAGAGGGAGAGGTACTTTTCCGCCAGCGCTTCCTTGCCTTCGAGGACGAAGAGCAGGTAGGTGCGGGCAACATCAGCGGACGCGTTGCCCTGCGTGGCGTGCGACCAGTCGAGGATGTACCACTGTCCGTCGGGCTTCAAGATAATGTTGGACGGGTTGAAGTCGCCGTGGCAGACCTTCTTGTGGACGTGCATACTCGCCAAGCGGGTGTGCAGCTCGTAGCGGGTGGTCGCGTCGAGGTCGGTGGCGGAAATCTTGCGCTGCATCTTCTCCGTCAGGCTGTTGAGCATCGGGCAGGTGCAGGCGTGAACCTTCATCTGAATGTCAACAAACAGGTTCAGGTACTCGTCTTCCTTTTCCGGATGCGCCGCCATCAGCGCCGCCAGCGTGTCGCCTTCAACGAACTCCGTCGTAATCGCCCACTGACCGTTCACCGTGTCAACAGCAAGGAGCTTCGGAATCGGTAGGCCCGTCTCTTCCACGCGCGCCGTGTTCAGCGCTTCGTTCAGAATGTCCGCCTTGCTGTACCCTTCGGCAAACACCTTGATGGCCTTGGCGCCGTCGCGGTAAATCTTCTTATTTTCCCGCTCGGCAATCACATGCGTCAAATCCATAGGGAAACCTCCTTCTATATGGTTCATGTTTATTGGGGGAGAGGCGCCAGAGGCTCTGCCTCTGGACTCCGCAAGGGAGTTCCTCCCTTGACCCTTCCGCGCGATTGAGTTGGTGACGACTGCTTACTTCTTCCGCGTGTTGATTGGGGGAGGCGACCTCATCATGAAGTCGATATTTGTCCTAAATATCTATTCGCCGCCCAAATGCGACATTCCTGCAAGCAGACAAAATTTTTTTTGCTCAAAAATGCCCGGCCCAGCAGAAGCATTCCTGCCAAGCCGGGGAGAATGGCACATTACTCGCCGTAGTATGCCTTGAGGTACATTTCCTTGATTTCGCTGATGAGCGGGTAGCGCGGGTTCGCGCCGGTGCACTGGTCGTCGAACGCCTGCTCGGACATTTCGTCCAGCGTCGCGAGGAACTTCTCCTCGTCCACACCGTAGTCGCGGATCGTATTCTTGATGCCGACGCGCTCCTTCAGGGCATGGATGTTGCGGATGAGGTTCTCCACCGTCTCGTCGTCATTCGCACCCTTGAAGCCGAGGTACTCGCCGAATTCAGCGTAGCGGCGCTTCGTGTGCGGATAGGCGTACTGCGGGAAGGTGCCCATCTTCGTGGGAACTTCGGCGCTGTTGTAGCGGATGACCAGCTCAATCAGCAGCGCGTTGGCGATGCCGTGCGGCAGGTGATGGAACGCGCCCAGCTTGTGCGCCATGGAGTGGCAGACGCCGAGGAACGCGTTCGCGAACGCCATGCCAGCCATCGTGGCTGCGTTGCCCATCTTTTCGCGGGCAACCGGCTCGTTCTGACCGTTGTCGTAGCACGCGGGCAGATACTCGAAAATCAGCTGAGCCGCCTGCTTCGCCAGACCGTCGGTGAAGTCTGTCGCCAGCATGGAGGCGTAGGCTTCCAGCGCGTGGGTCAGCGCGTCGATACCGGAGGCGGAGGTCAAGCCCTTCGGCGCGGACATCATCATGTCGGCGTCCACAATCGCCATCTTCGGCAGCAGCTCGTAGTCCGCCAGCGGGTACTTCACGCCGGTGTCCTGATCGGTAATGACGGCGAACGGGGTGACTTCGGAGCCCGTGCCGGCAGAGGTCGGGATGGCGATGAAGTACGCCTTTTCACCCATCTTCGGGAAGGTGTACACGCGCTTGCGGATATCCATGAAACGCATTGCCATGTCGAGGAAGTCCACTTCCGGATGCTCGTACATGACCCACATAATCTTGCCGGCGTCCATCGCGGAACCGCCGCCGATGGCGATAATGCAGTCCGGCTGGAAGGAAGTCATGGCCTTTGCGCCTTCCTTCGCGCAGGCGAGGGACGGGTCGGGCGCAACATCGTAGAACGTGGTGTGGACGATGCCCAGCTCATCCAGCTTGTCGGTAATTGCCTTGGTGAAGCCGGATTTGAACAGGAACGCGTCGGTGACGATGAAGCAGCGCTTCTTGCCCATAACTGCCTTGAGTTCATTCAGGGCGACAGGCAGGCAGCCCTTCTTGAGGTAGACCTTTTCAGGCGCACGGAACCACAGCATATTCTCCCTCCGGATGGCAACAGTCTTGACATTCAGCAGGTGCTTGACGCCGACGTTCTCGGAGACGGAGTTGCCGCCCCAGGAGCCGCAGCCCAGCGTCAGCGACGGACGCAGCATGAAGTTGTACAGGTCGCCGATGCCGCCCTGAGAGGAAGGCGTGTTGACGAGGATACGGCAGGTCTTCATGCGCGCGGCGAAGCGGTCAATCAAATCCTTGCGGGTGACGGCGTTCAGGTAGATAGAAGAGGTGTGGCCGTAGCCGCCGTCAGCAATCAGGTGTTCCGCCTTGTCGAACGCATCGTCGATGTCCTTGGCGCGGTACATCGCCAGCACGGGAGAAAGCTTCTCATGCGCGAACTCTTCAGAAATATCCACGGATTCGACTTCACCAATCAGCACCTTGGCGGTTTCCGGCACGTCCACGCCCGCGAGCTTGGCAATGGTGTGCGCCTTCTGACCGACGATCTTGGCATTCAGCGCGCCGTTGATGATGATGGTCTTGCGCACCTTGTCCAGTTCTTCGCCTTCGAGGAAGTACGCGCCGCGCTTGGCGAACTCCGCCTTCACCGCGTCGTAGATGCTGTCCAGTACGATGGTGGACTGCTCGGACGCGCAGATCATGCCGTTGTCGAACGTCTTGGAGTGCAGGATGGAGTTGACGGCCACCTTCACGTCAGCAGATTCGTCGATAATCGCGGGCGTGTTGCCAGCGCCGACGCCCAGGGCAGGCTTGCCGGAGGAATACGCCGCCTTGACCATGCCGGGGCCGCCGGTGGCAAGGATGATGTCAGCTTCCTTCATCGCCATGTTGGTCAGCTCCAGCGAGGGAACATCGACCCACGAGATAATGTCTTCGGGCGCGCCGGCAGCCACAGCGGCTTCCAGCACAACCTTCGCGGCGGCGATGGTGGACTTCTTCGCGCGCGGATGGGGAGAGATGATGATGCCGTTGCGGGTCTTGAGGCAAATCAGCGTCTTGAAAATGGCGGTAGACGTGGGGTTGGTGGTCGGGATGACCGCCGCGACAACGCCGATAGGTTCTGCAACCTTCATCATGCCGAATGCTTCGTCGCGCTCCAGCACGCCGACGGTCTGCGTGTCCTTGTAGGCGTTGTAGATGTATTCAGCGGCGTAGTGGTTCTTGATGACCTTATCTTCCACCAAGCCCATGCCGGTTTCTTCCACCGCCATCTTCGCCAGCGGGATGCGCATGTTGTTCGCGGCGAGGGCAGCTGCCTTGAAAATCTTGTCCACCTGCTCCTGCGTGTAGGTCGCATAGACCTTTTGTGCCGCGCGGACGCGGGCGAGGGCCGCCTCGAAGCTCTCCACGCTATCGACGATCGGATACTCTTTCGCCATGATACTCTCTCCTTATGCTTCATCCGTCCTGCGGGGATGCGCCCGCGAACGGGGAATGTCGGTGTTTGTCGGGGTGACGAGAACAGTGTATCAGATTGTTAAGCTCTTGTCAAGTGGCTGACACGATTTTAACGATATTTTTTTCACAATTTAATACGTTTTCGGAACGGGATGAATGGAATGGCGGATAGATGGGCGAAGGGGACAAGAACGCGGATTCGCTATTTGGGGAGCGTCGGAGCAACGTCCTCGCGCCGCAATCAGGCGGAGGAAGTTCGCGCGGCATAAGCCATCATCATATAAATAGGTAGCAATTCAGGCACTGCATCATCCCCCCGAAAAAAATCCGAGAAAATTTATGCAGACCTATTGCATTTTTATTCATTTTGGTGTATAATCCATCTTGTCCGGCAGACGGACACAAAAATGATGAAAATCAGGATGAAGATAAAGGAGTCGATTGTTATGGCGAAGATGCGCGTATTGCTGGCTTATTCCGGTGGTCTGGATACCTCGATTATCGTGCCGTGGCTGAAGGAAAATTATGACTGCGATGTGGTCTGCGTTGCGGGCGACGTCGGGCAGGGCGAAGAGCTGGAGCCCCTCCACGAGAAGGCGAAAAAGTGCGGCGCGGAAAAGCTGTACATCGAAGACCTGCGCAAGGAGTTTGTCGAGGACTTCATTTGGCCGACGCTCAAGGCGGGCGCGGTCTACGAGGGCAAGTACCTGCTGGGCACGTCCTTCGCACGGCCGCTGATTGCCAAGCGCCTCGTCGAAATCGCTCACAAGGAGAACTGCACTGCCATCTGCCACGGCTGCACCGGCAAGGGCAACGACCAAGTCCGCTTCGAGCTGACCATCAAGGCGTTCGATCCGAACATGCAGATTATCGCGCCGTGGCGCATCTGGGACATCAAGACCCGCGAGGAGGAAATTGACTACGCCGAAAAGCGCGGCATTCCTGTCCCGGTCAAGAAGGATCGCCCGTATTCGATGGATCGCAACATCTGGCACATCAGCCACGAGGGCGCGGATTTGGAAGATCCGTGGAACGAGCCGCCGGAAGACCTGCTGCTGACGATGGTCACGCCCGAAAAGGCGCCTGATCAGCCCGAATACGTCACGGTGGACTTCGAGAAGGGCGTGCCGGTCGCCATCAACGGCGAAAAGCTGGACGCGGTGGATTTGCTGACGAAGGCGAACGAAATCGCGGGTCGCAACGGTGTCGGCTGCGCGGATTTGGTGGAGAACCGTCTGGTGGGCATGAAGTCCCGCGGCGTGTACGAAACTCCCGGCGGAACGATGCTCTACGCCGCGCACGGCATCCTCGAATCCATCACGCTTGACCGCGCCACCAGCCACTACAAGGAGCTGGTCGCGAGCAAGTTCGCGGAGCTGGTGTACGACGGCATGTGGTATACGCCCCTGCGCGAGGCGCTCTCCGCGTTTGTGGACAGCACGCAGCAGGCGGTCAACGGCACGGTGAAGCTGAAGCTGTACAAGGGCAACTGCATCAATGCGGGTGTGAAGTCGCCGAACAGCCTGTACATGGAGGAAATCGCTACATTCGGCGACAGCCACGACCTGTACAGCCACAAGGATTCTGCGGGCTTCATCAACCTGCTCGGTCTGCCGCTGAAGGTCAAGGCGATGGTGGAGCAGAAGAATAAGAAGTAATTCAAAGCAACACCGCACAACTCGGCGGCTGACCGCCTCATTTGTGTAAATGTGATAACTGTGGTGTCCAGCAAGTCCTGCACTGAATTCGGGAGTAGAGCCCCAAATAGTATAAACGCGCTCGTCGGAAGGTCGGCGGGCGCGTTTTCTGTGCGAATTTGAAATTTGGAGGGGGTTGAGGCAGCTGATTTCAGAAAAAAACGATTTTCTGAAATGTGGTTACACGCCGACACGAAAGTCGTTGTGAAGATACACAACAATTTGCCATGTTTTGTCAGAAATGTCAGAAATATATAATTCTTCAAGAAAACACTTGACTTTTTTCAGGAGAGGGGTAAAATAAAAGCAGTATATTATAAGGAGGCGGTGGACTGTACTATAAAATATGTATTTGTGAGTAAAACTGCATTGGGGGGAAGAAACACAGAAAACAAGATAAATGGTGGAATATGACGATAAAGAGCAGAATGAAATTACTGTTTTTTAACGGAAAGACTATTGAAAACAATGACAAGGAGGGGAAATAATGTCTAATCCGAACAATGGTGGCATGGGGTTCTGGGGCGTTGTTGGCGCAATCATCGTGGCAGTGCTCATACTATCATTCGCTTAATGAATAAATTCAAAAGGATGGATGATATCAGTAAAATTGTTTGCGTCCTATTCCTATATGCACTGAATCGTTTTTACTTGAAAAATGTCGTTGTTATACCCGCAATATCGTACATCTTAAAATGTCATTTTAATGATTTTTTAGGAGGAATTTTCATAATCGCGTATATCAATTTGATTTTAGAGCATAGCAAATATCGTCATTATCGAGTGGATACGGTTTCGATGGCAGTCACAATAACGCTAATATGCGGAATATTCTGGGAGTACGTTGCGCCTTTCTTTGTGCATCAAGGAGTTAGTGATGTCTATGACGTTATCGCATATGTACTTGGCGGAATAACTTATTTGTTGTTGTAACGTGTTGTTCCAGTCAAGATTAACTGATATTCACATTGTTGAAATAGTTCGATTTCCTTCGTGACATATCGGGGGAATTTTTATTAATGCAGAACTTATTAAAAGATTAGAAATTAAAAAAAGAGCCAGCTTCTCACGAAACTGGCTCTTTTTTGGCAGGGGCAGAAGGACTCGAACCCTCAACAAAGGTTTTGGAGACCCACGTGTTACCATTACACCATGCCCCTATGCGGTTTGTCCGGGATTGCCGGAACAAGATTTAGTTTAGCACTTTTTCGGGCGTTTGTCAAGCGGTTTTGCGAAAATTGTTCCGAATTGGCAGAAAATCGCCCGGTGCTTTACAAAACCCGCGGCGCATGGTATGATGAGGGCAGGAAAGTCGGCGGGAGGGACGCATGTGCAGTGGGCGAAACGGGTTCGGGCGTATGTGCGGATGCATGGCGCGGGGTACACGCTGCACCGCGCGGGCGAAATGCTGGCGGCACGGGTGCTGCTGCGGGACGAATGGCGATTCCGGCGGGAGAAAGCAGCCAAGCGCGAACTGGCGATACAGCGCGCGCACCCCTTCCCGGATGTGCGCATCAGCGTCGTCGTCCCCGTGTTCAACACGCGCCCGAAATTCCTCCGCGCGCTGGCGGATTCGCTGCTTGCTCAGACGCACGGCGCGTGGGAAGCCTGCCTGTACGATGGCGGCAGCACGTCCGCCGAGACGCGAAAGGCGCTGGAAGCAATCGCCGCGCGGGACAGCCGATTCCACATCGCGTTTGGGGCGGAAAACGCGGGCATATCCGGCAACACGAACCGCGCGATTAAAATGGCGACGGGGGAGTATATCGCCCTGTGCGACCACGACGATGTGCTTGCGCCGGATGCGCTCTGGCGGATTGCGGAAGCCATCGACGCGCACCACCCCGACGTGCTCTACACCGATGAGGATAAGCTGACCGCCCACGGCGCGATTCATGTTGATGCGCACCGCAAGCCGGATTTCTGTCCGGACAATCTGCGTTCCGGCAACTATATCTGCCATTTGTCGGTGATTCGGCGGACGCTGCTGGATGCCATCGGCGGATTACGACCGGCATTCGACGGGTCGCAGGATCACGATTTGATGCTCCGCGCGTGCGAGCGGGCGGACGGCGTCATCCACATTCCACGCGTGCTGTACCACTGGCGGACGCTGCGGGGGTCGATGAGCCACACGAAATTGGCAGTCTGCCTGGACGCGGCGGCGCGGGCGGTGGAGGAAAGTATGCGCCGCACCGGGTTTCCGGGAACGTGCCGGGTGGAGGACGGTGTGCTGCGGCTGCGGTATGATGTGGGGGATTTTACCGTCGCGGCATTGCGGCTTGCGCGGGATGCGTCCGCGGCGGATGTGAACCGTTTGGCGGCGGATGCGTCGGCAGACATGCTGCTGTTCCTGTGGGGAGACACGGCGGAGCCTGATGCGGACGGCTTGCGGGAGATGATGATGTACGCCCAGCGCCCGGATGTGTGCGCGGTGATGCCGCTGGTGGCGGATGCACGCAATCGGGTGCTTCATGCCGGATACGACATTCTGCCGGACGGTACAGTGCGGTCGCGGAATCGCGGCTTGCCGGTGTCGGCGGGTGGATGGCACGGCATGAACCGAACCAGCTACAATGTCACTGCGGTTTCGCCAATGTGCTTTTTGGTGCGGCGGAATGCGTTTGTGCCGCTGGCGGAGGGGGATTCGCTGGCGGTGGACTTGGCGCAGTGGTGCATGGCACGGATGCAGGAGGGGATGCGGCATGTGTATACGCCGCACTGCGTGGTGAAGGCGGATGCGGAAAGTGCATTCGAGGGCTTCCGGGTGAAAGTTCCTGCGGGGTGGTATGACCCGTGTGCGACGGGAAGCAAGCGCGCTTGATGGCGCTTTTGGTTTCTTCTACATACTTGAATTTTATTGTTGCAGGGGTTTCGCCTCTGCGGAGGCGACAAGGGGACAATGGAAACAGACGAAGTCTGCGGTCGCCCCCTTGACCCCTTCGCAGTGCACACCTCCATACTTGAATTTTATTGTTAGTTTTTTAGTTTGTATACCTTTAACTTATCTCGAAATCATTGGAGGTAATGATGAAAATCACAATGATAACGCTCGGCTCGACGGGTGACGTGCGGCCGTACATGCTGCTGGGACGGGAGCTTCACGAGCGGGGGCATGAGGTGACGATTGCGGCGTTTGCGCCGTTTCAGGGCATGATTGAGGAAGCGGGAATGTCCTTCTATCCCATTTCCGGCGACGTGGTGGATATGATGGGGCGGCTGCTCCAGCCGGACGCGGTGGGCGTGCGGTACTTGAAGGAGTTTGAGAAGGGTATCCGCGATATTGCGCCGATGCTGCTGGATGATTTGCTGCACTGCGCGGAGGGCGCGGAAGCCATCGTCTGCACGTTCTTCGGGACGATGTTCTATTCGATTGCGGAAAAGTACGATATTCCGTGTATCCAGACGCAGTATTTCCCGATGGATCCGTGCAAGGATATGCCAATTTCATCCGCGCCGTTCCGCAAGCTCGGCAAGTGGTGGAATGTGCTGAGCTACCGCATCGGGTATCTGCTGATTTCGGCGCTGGAGCACCGCTACCTCTCGGATTGGCGCAAGGAGAACGACATGGCAAAGCGCCGCGTTCGCTTGCGCCCGGATTATGACGTGAAGGGCAAGCAAGTGCCCGTGATTTACGCCATGAGCCCGACGCTCGTGCCGCGCCCGGAGGATTGGGCGGACAACATCCACATGTCCGGTTTCTGGTGGGATGAGCGCCCGGTGGACTACACGCCTGACCCGGCGCTGGCGGAGTTCCTGCGCGCGGGCGACGAGCCGGTGTACATCGGCTTTGGGTCGATGGTGTCGGGCGACATGGGTGAACTGGCGGAAATCATCCGGCAGGCGGTGAAATTGTCCGGCGTGCGGGCGGTGGTGGCACTTGGCTGGGGTCAGCAGGAAGCAAAGACAAAAGATGCGAACATCTTCTATGTGAAAAGTGTGCCGCATGACTGGCTGTTCCCGCATATGGCAGGGGCGGTGCATCACGGCGGCGCGGGGACGACCGCAACCAGCCTGCGCCATGCACTGCCGACGCTCGTCGTGCCGTTTGGGGGCGATCAGCCGTTCTGGGCGGAGCGGGTGTACGCTGCCGGGTGCGGGCCGAAAGCGATTCCGCGCGATAAGCTGACGGCAGAGAATCTGGCGGAGGGGCTGCGCGCACTTATCAGCAACCCGGAATACACGCGCAACGCGGCGTGCATCGGGGAGGCCCTGCGCAATGAACACGGCTGCGCCAATGCTGCCGACTTGATTGAAAAGGCGGTTTGGGACTGGGAGAACGGGAATCCTGCGCAAGATGTGATGAATATTTAAAAAAAACGCCATTTGCCCCTTGACAAAACCTTGACTTTCGACTACGCTATTTCTTGCGTGCTTGCGAGAAGCACAACAAAATCAAAATTATGCAGAAAGGAGGCCCTCGCAATGACCATGATGATTTTAACCCTTGTATCCCGTGCCAATGGACTGACTGCGACGGCTCTTTCTGCCCATATGCGCCCGTAATAGGAAAATTCCACGCTCTTTTCCTGTTACCATGCGTTTTGTGTGCAGCACCAGCCGTTTGCATTCAGACGGATGGTGCTTTTTTCGTACCTTTTTCGGAAAAAGCATACAATGGGCAGTTATGAGTCATCAACCACTTTGTCTCTCTTGAAAGGAGTGATTTCCTACGCAGCGCACCACAACGAAACCAAAGAAGAAACAGACCCCGTTCGGCGCAATGCTCTCCCTCATCGGGCAGAACTGGACGCATTTCCTCTGGGCACTCATTGCGACCATCATGATGGTCATCATCGGCTTTTTAACGCCGCTGCTGCTCTCCGAAATCGTGGACAGCATACTGGGCAGCGAGCCGTTCACAATGCCGGATTTCCTTATGAACCCGATTAACGCCCTCGGCGGACGCGATTTCCTCCGTCAAAATCTGTGGATTCCCGCGCTGGCGCTCATCCTGATGAACATCGTCAACGGCGTGTTCACGTTCATAAAAGGTCGTTCTTCCGCGATTGCGAGTGAAAATATCGCCCGAAAACTGCGCAATGACCTCTATCGCCACTTGCAGCACCTGCCGTTTGCGTACCACGTTAAAGCGCAGGCGGGCGAGCTGATTCAGCGCTGCACATCTGACGTGGATACGATTCGCCGCTTTCTGGCGGTTCAGGTGATGGAAGTCGTCAACACGGTGCTGATGGTCGTTATCGCCATGAGCATCCTGTTGCCGCGCTCCGTGCCGATTACGCTCTACAGCCTGATTCTTGTGCCGCCTTTGTTCTGCTTCGCGACGTGGTTCTTCAAAATGGTGCATAAGTCCTTTGAGGTGGCGGACGAAGCGGACGGTGTGCTGAACGCCGTTTTGCAGGAGAACCTTTCCGGCGTCCGCGTCGTGCGCGCCTTCGGACAGCAGGAGCGCGAGGTGGAGAAGTTTGACCGCGTGAACAACGATTTGCGCAAGAAGAACCTCCGCCTGAATGAACTGCTCGCCATCTACTGGGGCGGCGGCGACGCCATCAGCATGACGCAGACGCTGCTGACGCTGGTGGTCTGCATCATCTACGCCTGCAACGGCTGGATTACCGTCGGTACGCTGATTGTTTTCACCTCCACGCTGGGGATGCTGCTCTTCCCGATTCGCCAGCTGGGCCGCACTCTGTCCGACGCGGGCAAAGCAATGGTGTCCATGAAGCGCGTGCAGGCGATTCTGCACGAGGAAGCTGAGCCGGATGAGCCGAACGCCCTGAAGCCCGACCTGCACGGCGATATTGTGTTTGACCATGTGTCCTTCGCTTATCCGGATGACAACGTGCCGGTGCTGCGCGACGTGTCCTTCACCATCCCCGCGGGCAAGACGGCGGCAGTGCTGGGCGGCACGGGCAGCGGCAAATCCACCATGATGTACCTGCTGCAGCGGCTGTATACGCCCACGAGCGGCAAAATCACCATCGGCGGCGTGGATATTCAGCAGATTGACCGCAAATATCTGCGCGCACACGTCGGCCTGATTCTGCAAGAGCCGTTCCTGTACTCCAAGTCCATCCGGGAGAACGTGGGCATCACCGCGCCGGAACAGGAGGCGGAACGCATTGAGCACGCGGCGGATATCGCCAGCGCATCCGGCTTTATCGCCAAGGCGGATAAGGGCTGGGAGACGGTCGTGGGCGAACGCGGCGTGACACTCTCCGGCGGACAGAAGCAGCGAATCGCCATTGCGCGCACACTGCTCAAGGACAACAACATCCTCATCTTCGACGACTCCCTTTCCGCCGTGGATACCGAGACGGACGCGCAGATTCGCGCTGCCCTCCGCCACGAGCAGAAGGACGTGACCACCCTCATCATCAGCCACCGCGTGACGACGCTCTCGCAGGCTGACCTCATCCTCGTGCTGGAGAACGGGCAGATTACGCAGCAGGGCACGCACGCTGAGTTGTGCAGCCAGCCGGGCCTGTACCAGCGCATCAACAGCATCCAGAACGCCTTGGAGGAAGAACTGACGCAGGCCAAGGCGGCGGAAGGGGTGAACTGATATGCAGTCCTTTCAGGAACAGGATTATACCAAACGATTTGATCTCTCCCTGTGGCGCAAGCTCATCAAGGTTGCAAAGCCGTACCACAAGAACCTGATTGCGGTTGTGCTTTTCATGGCGGTTTCTGCAATCATTGACGTGATTATGCCGAACATGAATGCCTACGCGATTGACGTGTTCATTGCCAACCACAGCACGGCTGGACTGGTTGGGTTCGTCGTGGCGTATGCGCTGCTGACGGCAGTGCAAGTGGCGACGATTTTCGGCTTTCTGCGGCAGTGCGGCATTGTCGAAACCGGAACGTGCTACCTGATTCGCAAGCTCGGTTTCCAGAAACTGCAGGAACTGCCCTTCTCCTACTACGACCGGATGCCCGTAGGATACCTCATGTCCCGCCTGACCAACGACACGCAGCGCCTCGCGGACACCATCGGCTGGTCGCTGGTGGACTTGTGCTGGGGCGCGGTGTATCTGGTTGCCTGCGCCGTGCGGATGCTGACCATCAACTGGCGGCTGGGGCTGATTGTCATGCTGGTGCTGCCGCCGCTGGCCGTCATCAGCTGGAAGTTCCAGAAGGCGATTCTCGCGGCGTATCGTCAGGTGCGCAAGAACAACAGCCAGATTACCGCGGGCTTCAATGAGGGCATCAACGGCGCAAAGACGACGAAAACCCTTGTGCGCGAAGAACTGAACATCCAGGAATTTGAGACGGTTTCCGCCTCCATGCGTTCCGCGTCCATCCGCGCGGCGACGCTCTCAAACCTCTTTCTGCCCATCGTCGTGTCGCTGGGGTCTTTGGCGACGGCGTATGCGCTCTGGCAGGGCGGCAACAGCGTCATCGGCGGCACGCACGTTTTCGGCGTCGCTATGACCGTCGGTACGCTGACCATGTTCATCAACTACACCGTCAGCTTCTTCCAGCCCGTGCGCGATATTGCCCGCATCTTCGCGGAACTGCAATCCGCACAGGCGGCGGCGGAGCGCGTCATCAGCCTGCTGGAAACGGAACCTGATATTGTGGATTCTCCCGAAGTGGTGGCGCAATACGGCGACAATTTCCACCCCAAGACCGAAAACTGGCCCAAGCTCATCGGCGACATTGACTTCGAGGACGTCACCTTCCGCTACAAAGAGGGCGAAAAGGTGCTGGAACACTTCAACCTGCACATCCAGCACGGGCAGACCATTGCCCTTGTCGGCGAAACCGGCAGCGGCAAGTCCACCATCGTCAACCTCGTCTGCCGCTTCTATGAGCCGACGGAGGGCAAAATCCTCATCGACGGCGCGGATTACCGCACGCGCAGTCAGCTCTGGCTTCAGTCCAACCTCGGCTACGTCCTGCAGTCGCCGCACCTTTTCTCCGGCACGGTTGCGGATAACATCCGCTACGGCCGCCCCGATGCCACCGACGAGGAAGTGGCGGAAGCTGCCCGCATGGTCGGCGCGGAACCCTTCATCCGCAACATGAAGGATGGCTATCAGGCGGACGTTGGCGAGGGCGGCAACCGCCTCTCCACCGGGCAGAAGCAGCTGATTTCCTTTGCCCGCGCGATTCTGACGAACCCGTCTATTTTCGTGCTGGACGAAGCCACGTCCTCGGTTGATACGGAGACGGAACAGCTGATTCAGCACGCGATTCAGAAGGTGCTGGCGGGGCGGACGAGCTTCATCATTGCGCATCGACTGTCTACGATTCGCTCGGCGGATCGGATTCTGGTGATTCAGAATGGCAAGATTACGGAAGATGGGACGCATCAGCAGCTGATTGCGAAACAGGGGTATTATTATCAGCTGTATACGAATCAGTTCCAGGAGGAACAGGGGCTGGAGATTTTGGATGGGGCGATGGCAAAGGCATAAAGCCGCATAAACCAAGAAGCAGGGAAGCGCACCCAAGCCGGGCAGCCCAAAAAGGGTCAAGGGGCAATGCCCCTTGCGGAGTCCAGAGGCGGCGCCTCTGGTGGGGTTTGGGGCAACGCCCCAACTGCTGGACGTGTGACCGGTAGAGGAAAAGCGACCAACTCCAATCCACGAACGCTGAACAGCGAAGCGCTTTCAGCGCAGCAGTTGTAACTTCGCGCTCCCGCAGGAGCGCCCCCCTAATTCGCTCTATCCACTACTCGCATATTGTCGTGCCAAATGGGCGCGACCCGATAGCAGGAAAGGAGCCATCCTCCTCATGCGCCAGACCCGCACCGTCTCCCTCGATACCCTCGAATACCTGTACGTCCCCGATGTTACCTACGCCACCTACGGCGAAACGCAGCGGAAAATGCAGCTCATCATCCCGTACCGCCCGCATTGGCCAGACGGCGAAACCGTGCCGCTGATTGTCTTTCTCCCCGGCAGCGCATGGTATCGGCAGGAAATGTACAACTGCATCCCCGCACTGGCGAAACTTGCGGAAAGGGGATTCGCCGTTGCATCCGTGCAGTACCGCGAATCGAAAATCGCGCCTTTCCCCGCACAGGTAGAGGATGTGCACCGTGCCATCCACTATATCGCAGAACAACTCGCAAAGCTGTTCCATATCGACATGGCGCGCACCTTCCTCATGGGCAATTCCTCCGGCGGACATATCGCGCTGCTGACGGCGCTGCGTCAGGCGGCGGGAATTGCGGATGTGTCGGAACTGCTGAATTTCCCGATTTGCGGTGTGATTGCGGAATCCGCGCCGAGCGACTTGTTCCTTTGCGCAAAAGAGGGCGTTCCGGCAAACATGCCCGCGACTTTCCGCCCGACTGCCGATTTGCTGGGCGTGTCCTGCCTGCAGGAACATCCGGAAAAACTCGCGGAAGCCAGCGCACAGACCTATCTCGCGCCCGACCGCGCCGTTCCGCCGATTCTCCTGCTCCATGGTGACCGCGACACGCAGGTCAGCGCCGCGCATAGCCGGACGCTCTACGAGCGCCTGACGCAGAACGGCGCCGAGGCGGATTACATCGAGCTGGCAGGCGTCAACCACGGCGGAGCGCCCTTCTGGACGGAGGACGTGCTGCAAATCATTGCGGACTTTATTCACAAGCACTACTGACCCATCGGAGGAAAATCCACCATGTACCTGACATCCTACTTCACTTCGCCTAACCAGCCCCAACTCCTCGCACAGCTTCGCGCCTGCGAGTGGGGCGCGGCGAAGTTCCTGACGGAGCTGCTCGAAAAGGAACAGTTCCATCACACCCTCGGTGCGGGCGACTGCTACTTTCTGATGGCGGGCGACCAAATCGCCGCCTTTGCGACGCTGACCGACTGCGACTGCGTGGATGCACCGGAACTCCACCCGTGGTGCGGCTTCGTGTACACCTTCCCCGCGTACCGTCATCAGCGAATTGCCGGAAAGCTGCTGCACGAACTGGCGAAAATCGCCCGACAGAATGGGGAAAACCGCGTCTATATCGCGACCGACCACGCGAATGTGTACGAAAAATACGGCTGCACCTATCTGGACAGCCGGAGTGACATTGACGGCGAAATCAGCCGCATCTACACACTGAACGCATAAAAGCGGGGTGAAAACCGTGATTTTGATGACTGTATTGGCTCCATGCGCGTCGTAAGGGCGTTGCATGGAGCGTCCTGCGGCTTTGCGCAGTATGCCATTTTTATACTATTTCCAGATTCACCTGCGCCATCTGCTTGCGCCTTTTCCCCTCTGGCGTCCGTTCATTCCACTTAGCGTAGCGCTGCTACGCTGCGTTTCATTCAC
>ERZ1027188.135-NODE-135-length-32212-cov-8.204310_pt1 | contig 32212 bp, 25 predicted proteins | sample MGYA00519273_ERZ1027188 | MGnify/ENA primary metagenome ERZ1027188 (study PRJEB26926, sample SAMN06164623) | human gut metagenome | biome: ENVO:00009003; feature: ENVO:2100002; material: ENVO:00002003 | host: Homo sapiens | place: USA | collected 2012 ... | reverse complement strand
GCTATTCGTCGGCAGCGTCAGATGTGTATAAGAGACAGGAGTTATTGCAATCTTTGTACTCTTGATGTCTGTTTTGGCGGGTTGCAATGAAAAGAAGGCCAAAACTACTGAAATAAGAGGATTTGGGGAGGCAGATTCTATTGCTGTTGAGGACTCTACAATATATGGAAAGTGTGGTGAAGGTACAGCCATGCACACTTTGGAGCTTGTTGGTGATGATGGAAGCGTACATTACTATATGATTAATCTTGACGATTCTTTGTCTGGAGTGTTTGGTGGTTTGCTTGCAGGCGATCGTTTGGCTGTGATTTCACACGTGGAATATGGAGACACTTTTGCTAAAAAGGTCATAAATCTTACCTCTTTGGAAGGTAAATGGGCAAGTATCGACCGTAATTTTGAAATAAAAGAGGGTGGAGTCGTAAAATCTAATATGGATGCTGAAAGTGCTCCCTGGACGAGTTGGCGCATACAAAATGGTATGTTGCTGTTGAATAAGGATATTTTCGACATTATAGAGCTTGGTGCCGACTCAATGTATCTTGAAAATGAAGACGGAGTGTACGGTTTCAAGCGTTTACATTAATATATAAGAGAAAGATTTTGAAGTCGTTTAAGGTACATATCTTAGGATGTGGCAGTGCGCTACCTACGCTGCAACATTATGCTTCTTCGCAAATCGTGGAGTTTCGGGACAAGTGCTTCATGATTGATTGTGGCGAAGGAACGCAGATGCAGGTGCGCCATACACACATCCATTTTTCTAAGATACAGGCGGTATTCATATCTCATATACATGGAGACCATTGTTTCGGACTTATTGGGATGATTTCAACATTCGGAATGCTTGGGCGTACTGCGCCGCTTCACATATATGCTCCGGCTGAATTGGAAAGTATTTTGAATGCGCAAGTTGAATTGTTCTGCACAGGATTAGAATATAATATCGTGTTCCATGCGGTGGATACGGCTGAAAGAACTGTTATATACGAAGACCGTAGCCTTATTGTAGAGACGATTCCTTTGGAACATCGGGTGCCATGTTGCGGCTTTATTTTTAGAGAGAAACCGGCATTACCGCATATCAGACGCGACATGATAGATTTCTATAATATTCCAATAAGTCAGATAAACAATATAAAGGCAGGAGCAGGATGGACTACTCCGGATGGTGATTTCGTGCCGCATGAGCGTCTTACCGTTCCGGCAGATGTTCCACTAAGCTATGCTTATTGTTCGGATACGCGCTATCTTCCTCATTTACATGAATTGATAAAGGGGGTTAGTACGCTTTATCATGAGAGCACATACGCAGAGGATAATATTGAAAAGGCTCGTATTTATCATCATAGTACGGCTGCTCAGGCTGCTATGGTAGCTCGTGATGCCAATGTCGGGAAACTGCTTCTTGGGCATTATTCTTCTCGTTATCGTGATGAGAGTGTACTCCTTGATGAGGCTAAAGCTATATTCCCCAATAGCTATCTTACGAATGAGAAACTTGTTTTCGATGTCTGAAAAATTCTTTATACATTATCGTTTGTATGTTTTTGTATAATGTTGGGAATAAGGTATTTATGCTAAATATATAAAATGACCACTTTACTATTTGTAAAGTGGTCATTTAGAGTAGTTGAACAATTCGTTTTTATCTCTAAGTGATGTTCTGTCAACTTTATATTATTGATATAAGTATCGCTTTATACTCTTCTTAGGTGTTTTTTCAAACTCCTCTTCATGTATTCTTATTTCTGCGATTTTGCTATATACAGGCATTATTTCATTTAACTGAATGCGGTTTTGTTCCATTATTTCCGCCAAGTCGCTGTCGGTGAAGTTCATAGCCTTTGCCTCGTCATAATCTGGATGCACCAAAGCAATGAGTTTATTGTCTTGTTGTATGACGATGCTCTCGTTTACAAATGACAATGAGTTCAATTTATCCTCAATTTCCTCAGGGTAAATATTCTGCCCATTGCTTCCGAGGAGCATATTTTTGGAGCGTCCCTTGATGAATACATTTCCGTCTTCATCTATTAAACCGAGGTCGCCTGTATGATACCAACCTTCTCTGTCAATTGTATGTTCTGTAGCTTCTTCATTCTTGTAATAGCCAAGCATCACATTCGGACCTTTGGTGAGTATCTCTCCCGGAACGTTATGTGGGTCAACGCTGTCTATTTTCACTTCCTGACCGTATGCAGCCTGTCCGCAAGAACCTTGTGCAAATGTATGCCAATCGCGGTAACATATAATCGGGGCGCACTCTGTGGCTCCATAACCGACCGTATAAGGGAAGTTAATACGTCTTAAGAATGCTTCCACTTCCTGATTCAATGCAGCTCCACCAATAATAATTTCATAAGCGTTACCTCCAAATGCCTGATAAACCTGTTCGCAGATGCGCTCTTTTACTTTTTTACTTATTACCGGCATATTCATAAGCAGGCGTATGCGATTGTTTTGAACTTTCGGGAATACTTTCTTTCTTATGATTTTTTCGATAATAAGGGGTACTGCAATGATTATCTTTGGCTTCACGTCAGTAAAGGCTTGTGCTATAATAGCTGGTGAAGGCACACGCGTGAGGTAGAAGATATGGCATCCCTTTATGAATTCAAATATAAATTCAAATGCCATTCCATACATATGCGCCATCGGAAGTATGCTGATGATATTGTCGCCAGCATTTATCTTGTCACCCAAGACATGACAAGCGAAAGCATAATTGTTGAGAATAGCTCTGTATGGTATCATAACACCCTTTGAAAAACCGGTTGTGCCACTGGTATAGTTTATCAGCGCAAGTTGTTCTGGTGATTCTTCGTGATAATAATGTACATGCTTGGCACGGAAATACTTTGGGTATTTAATGCCAAACATCTCATTCAGGTGCTCGCGTGCGTATGTTAACTTCTCTGTACGTGATACAACAAGCGAGTAATCGGGTATGTAGATGATGCCTTCAAGTCCGGGCATCTTTGTTGCGTCAACTACGGTTGCAACTATATCGCCTACAAAAAGTAGTTTTGCGTCGGAATGATTGACAATATTGTGTATTTGGTCGGCTGTAAATTCATGTAAAATTGGTACAGCTATGGCTCCGTATGTAAGCGTAGCAAGAAATGCAACAGCCCAAGAAGAACTATTTCTGCCACATAAGGCAATCTTGTCGCCTTTCTGAATGCCGCAGTTTTCATATAAAATATGTAGCTTTTCAATTTTTCTCGCTACATCATGGTATTGAAGAGTCTTGCCTTTATAATCGGTGAGAGCGTCAAGATTCCAATTTTCTACTATACTCTTCTCTATTAAAGAGTTAAACCCTATAGCTTGTTCCATTGCACAATATTCTAAATTCTGTGCAAAGATAATATCTTATTTGCACATATCAAAATTAAATGTGCAAATTCTGTAATTAAAATGCCCTGACATACTTGCAATTAAGTAATATCAAGGCATTGTGTATGTTTTACTTATAATTTATACCATATTTTGATATAAATATCTTTTAATGCTCTTCTTTGGAGTCTTGGCAAACTCTTTGTCGTATATTTGTATAGATGACAGTTTGCAGAAAGGTGGGAGAGTGTCGTTTAGTTCTACTCTGTTTTGCTCCATAATACTTTCTATCTCTTCCTGTGAGAAACCGAGAGAGTTTACTTCCTCCATATCCGGATGGACAAGGCCTATCAGTTTATCTCCTTTTTGCAATATGATACTCTCGTTGACTAAAGGCATTGAGTTCAGTTTGTCTTCTATTTCCTCAGGATAGATGTTTTGCCCATTAGCTCCGAGCAACATATTCTTTATGCGCCCACGTATGAATATATGTCCGGTTTCATCTATTGTCGCAAGGTCGCCTGTATGATACCAGCCATCTTTGTCAAGTACGGCATTTGTAGCTTCTTCATTCTTATAATAGCCAATCATCACATTGTGGCCTCTTGTAATGATTTCTCCAGGGATATTTTGCGGGTCTACGCTCTTTATCTTTACTTCCATATTGCTTACTTGTGTGCCGCAAGAGCCGGGAACGAAATCAGAATGATCACTAAATGTTATGAGTGGAGCTGTTTCTGTAGTGCCATATCCGACTGTGATGGGGAAGTCGATGCTTGTAAGAAATTGTTCTATTTCCTTGTTCAGGCCGGCTCCACCAACAATTATCTGATACATATTGCCTCCGAATACATCTTTTACCGTATCGAGTATTCTTTGTTTTATGCGCTTGTTTATCACCGGCATATTCATAAGCAAGTGAACCGGTTTACTTTCGATAAGCGGGAATATCTTTTTTCTTATTATCTTTTCAACAATGAGTGGTACGGAAATGATAATCGAAGGCTTTATTTCTGCGAATGTCTGCTGTATAAGCGACGGACTTGGCAGACGTGTGAGAAAATATAAGTGATTGCCCATACAAAAGCCAAAAAGGAATTCAACAAGCAAGCCATACATATGAGCCATTGGAAGTATGCACACCATGTTGCTTCCTGATTTTATCTTCGTGCCAATGTTTTGTAATGTAAAATCGAGATTGCTCCACAATGCGCGGTAGGGTAGCATCACTCCCTTTGAGAATCCCGTAGTGCCGCTTGTGTAGTTAATCATCGCAAGCTCTTCTGAGCCATCCTTATGATATTCGACGTGTTCTTGATGGAAATACTTAGGATACTTTTTCCCGAACAATTCATTAAGGTGCTCTCGCGCATACGACAATTTTTCAGAGCGGGACAGAACCAATGAATAATCAGGAATATATATAACACCCTCCAAATCTGGCATAGCCTCGGTGTCGATAGTTGTTGCAACCACATCACCAACGAATAGGAGTTTCGATTCTGAGTGGTTGACAATGTTGTGTATCTGTTCGGGAGTGAACTCGTTTTGTATAGGAACGATGACCGCACCGTATGTCAGAGTCGCGAGGAATGCAACTGCCCAATGTGAGCTGTTACGTCCGCAGATGGCTATCTTATCACCCTTCTGTACACCACTATTCTCGAAAAGAATATGCAACTTTTCTATTTTACGTGCCACATCATGGTATTGCAACGTAGCACCTTTATAGTCGGTGAGGGCATCCTTATCCCAATTATCTTTTATATTGTTTTCTATGTACGAGTTGAAACTTGGTATTGAAATCATTGCACAAGTTGTTAAAATTTGCGCAAAGATACGACCTTTCTTGCACAAAACCAAATGTTTTGTGCAATATTTGATGCCTTTGGCCTCATTTTATGCCCAATCAGTTAATGTTTGAACTAAAAGAATATCATTATTGTAATTTTGCCAAGTGAACAAGGTATAATGTGGCTTGGTTATTCGTAGTGCATTGATTTTGCCGGATGTATGTGTGATATGAGATAACTTGGTGCTATCAGTACAAACACGCATATAAATAATGTGGCAATATTCAGTAATATTATGAGCGGTATGTCCAGCTCTACCGGCACTACACTTACGTAATATGTTTGAGGGTCAAGTGTTATCAAACCCGTAAAATGCTGCAATGCAATAATACCGATACCAATAATATTTCCCCAAAGCAATCCTTTGCCGATAATGAATGTGGCAAGCCAAAGGAAAGTGTGCCTTATTTGCTTGTCGCGTGAACCTAATGCCTTAAGCACGCCTATCATCTGAGTGCGTTCAAGAATGATGATGAGCAATCCGGAGATCATAGTCACACCGGCTACCGCAACCATCAATGCGAGTATAATCCATACATTCAAGTCCATAAGGTCGAGCCAAGAAAATATTTCCGGGTACATCTCTGCAATGGTTTTAGATGAGAAAGTCTCTCCATACTTATCTGTTGTACGGTTTACTTTATCTACTATGATGTTTGCGGTAGTGTCTACCTTGTCAAAATCTTCCACCAGAAGTTCCGCGCCGCTGCATTGTTCCGATTCCCAACCGTTGAGCTTCTCTACTGTATATATGTCGGCAAAGCAGATAGATTCATCGAAACGTTTCAGATTGGTTTCATATATTCCGCTGACGGTAAAGCGTCGGGTGCGTATTCCTTGTTCGTTTATGAAGTAAGCGAATATTTTCTGACCACATTTTAGTTGTAGCTTGTTTGCCATAAGGCGCGAAACAACAATGTTTTGTGAGCTTTTCTTATCTGAAAATTGGGGAATATGCCCTTCTACTATATTCTTATGAATGAAAGTAGTGTCATAGTCAGGGCCGACTCCTTTCAATATCACGCCAAGAAAGTCCTTGTCCGTCTTCAGCAATCCTTGCTTCATGGCGTAGCATTGCACGTGCTTTACGCCTTTCGTGTGTTGCAACAAGCTTTTCATAGAGTCGCCTATCGCTATCGGGTATTGTTCGGAAGACTGTAGAGTCATGAAATTCGCAACTGTTATATGACTTCCGAATCCTATTGCCTTATCCCTAATCGTATGCTTAAATCCCAATACCACGCACACGGATATAATCATAACAGCAAGTCCTACAGCCACTCCGATGGTAGCTATACGTACAGCAGGACGAGAAACTTTACGTCTCCCGTCACCGCTGTTATCGTTGTATATCTTTCGTGCTATGAAAAAAGGGAAGTTCATTTCTTATAGAATGTGGCCGATTCTGATAGGTTAATCTTCGTCTATGCGTCCGGGATATTCCTCAAGGGCTTTCTTTAGCACTATGAGAGCACGCTCAAGGTCAGCCTTCTTCAATACGTATGCAATACGTACCTGATTGATTCCGGCTCCCGGTGTTGTATAGAAACCTGATGCTGGAGCCATCATGACGGTTTCACCCTCGTAGTTAAACTCCTCTAAACACCATCGGCAGAATTTCTCAGCATCGTCAACCGGCAGTTTTGCCACGGTATAGAACGCACCCATAGGAATAGGAGAGTAAACTCCCGGTATGCGATTCAATCCGTCAATAAGGCATTTGCGACGTTCCACGTATTCGTCATACACATCTCTGTAATACTCTTCCGGAGCATCAAGTGAGGCCTCTGCTACAATCTGACCAATCAGTGGCGGAGACAGACGAGCCTGACAGAACTTCATAACGGCCTTGCGAATCTCTTGATTCTTTGTTATCAAGGCTCCGATACGTATTCCACACTCGGAATAACGCTTCGAAACGGAGTCGATAAGTACTACGTTCTGCTCAATTCCTTCAAGGTGGCAAGCCGATATATAAGGTGAGCCGGTATATATATATTCACGATATACCTCATCTGAGAACAAATACAAATCGTATTTCTTTACCAGATCGCGTATCTGATTCATCTCCCTGCGTGTGTAAAGATAGCCTGTCGGATTGTTTGGATTACATATCATTATGGCGCGTGTGCGTTCATTGATGAGTTCTTCAAACTTTTCTACCTTCGGAAGTGAGAATCCTTCATCGATGGTAGTTGCTATTGTACGAATCTTTGCGCCTGCCGAAATCGCAAAAGCCATATAGTTCGCGTATGCCGGTTCGGGTACGATAATTTCATCACCAGGGTTAAGGCAGCTCATAAATGCAAAGAGTACAGCCTCAGAACCTCCCGATGTGATTATTATATCATCAGCAGAGACGTTGATATTGAATTTTTTGTAGTAGCCAACAAGTTTCTCTCTATAACTTTGAATTCCCTGTGATGGAGAATATTCCAGCACTTTACGGTCGATATTCTTCAATGCGTCAAGTCCGCATTGGGGGGTGGGCAGGTCTGGCTGACCAATATTTAGATGATAAACCTTTGTTCCACGTTTCTTTGCGGCCAATGCGAGAGGTGCAAGTTTTCTAATTGGCGACTCCGGCATTTCAAGTCCGCGTACTGATATTTCGGGCATAATATGAAAATTGAATAGTATTCTGAGGTGCAAAATTAATAAATAAACCGCATTATAAGGCAGGATAGACCGTTTTTTTCAGTTTTTTTGATGTTGTCGGCTTTTGTTTTGTATGTTACGAGTTCAAATAAATATGCTATTGATAGCTATAAATTACAATGAAAATAGTAACTTTGCACATTGAAAACTAAAAAATAATTTATATGAGAAGTAGAACAGCAAGTTGGTTTGAGACCAAAATCCGTTATGATAAGACCATGGAAGATGGCCAAAATAAGAAAGTAATAGAACTGTATGTCGTTGATGCGTTGAGCTTTGGCGAAGCTGAGGCAAGCATAACAGAAGAGATGTCGGCGTATATAAGCGGAGAGTTCGAGGTGAAGTCTATCGTTCCGGCAAGCTATGGTGAGATTTTCTTCAGCGAGAATGCCAACGACGACCGTTGGTATAAGACAAAACTCCAGTTTATCACTCTTGACGATAAAACGGGAAAGGAAAAACGTTCAAGCGTTTACTATCTTGTTCAGGCAGGTTCTTTGAATGGAGCGGTCAAGAATATCGATGAAGTGATGGGGGGGACTATGATTGACTATGTGATAGCATCTATAAATGAAACTCAGATAATGGATGTCTTTGAGCATAAGGCTAAGACAACCGGCAATAAGAACGACAAGCCTGAATATGAGGAGATGGGCTGATGAATGTTGATGTAGCAAAGAATCTGCATGAGGTACTTGGCAACTTACCGGAAGATGTCAGATTGGTTGCAATCAGCAAGTACCATCCCAACGAATATATCGAGGCGGCATACGCTGAAGGACAGCGTGTGTTCGGTGAGAGCCATGAGCAGGAACTGAGCAAGAAGATGGCGACTCTTCCAAAGGATATCAAATGGCATTTCATCGGGCATCTGCAAACTAACAAGGTGAAATATATCGCTCCATATATTACGATGATTGAGGCGGTGGACTCTTTAAAGCTCCTGAAGGAGATAAACAAGCAGGCTGCAAAGCACAATCGTGTGATAAACGTGTTGTTGGAGTTGCACATTGCGCAGGAAGCCACGAAGTATGGATTTACTCTCGATGCTTGTCGCGAATTGCTTGAAGATGGGGAATGGCGCGAAATGGACAACGTCAGAATCTGTGGACTTATGATGATGGCTTCGTTTACAGACAATGAGGAGCAGATAAGGAAGGAGTTTATGACGGCTGCCGATTTCTTTGATGAGATAAAGAACCGCTATTTTGCTGCCGATGACAGTTTTTGCGAACGCTCGTGGGGCATGAGTGATGATTATAAGATTGCTGTTCAGTGCCGCAGCACAATGGTAAGAGTGGGTACAACTATATTCGGAGAGCGCGTTTATTAAACAAGTGCGCAGTACTAAGCCTGAATTACTTTAGTACTAAGGCCGAAATACTTGAGTATTTAGCCCCGAATTACTCGAGTACTAAGCTCAAATTACTCGAGTACTGAAGCGGAATTACTTTAGTATTGGCTATATAGTATGCTAAGGCTTTATGATTCTCTTGAAAATATAAAGTCCCGATTGTAACTGCAACCGGGACTTTTTGTTTATTCTTTTATGGCTTTTATGCTATCTTATTACCACTTTCTTATTACCTATTATATATATACCCTTGTTCAGGCCGTCAGCATTGGTGCCAATATATCTGCCGTCGAGAGTATATATTTTGTTGTCTTTATGTTTTTTCTCAACAATCGCATCTTTTATACTTGTAACGGTCGGATCTAAATATTTGAACGTTATAATTCCGTCAGCACTTTCCATAATGTCATAGATGGGCTTGCCAAAACGCTCACCCGTATATATTATAGGACGAACGGATGTCTCGTCTGTAAGTTCGGTAACGTTACTTGTACCGGGGAACGGGTCGCCGCCGGCTTGCTCTTTAAATATGTTATACGTTTCTTTATCTTTTACAGAAGCATAATTCAATAATAATCCGTCTGCTGCCAATATAGTCATACGAGGATGGCCAAGAACATTATTTACAGAATTAGAAGCAAGAGAGAAAATATTAGCATCATAATCTACGTGCATGGCAAGCATTCCGTGGCCCAATTGGGATGTATTCCACCCATAATTCTGAATGTTCTCAAGGACATAGTACTCGTTGCCACTTTCGTCATTTGTATTTCTTATTCGGTATGCTTTGCCCCCTTTGTCAATAGCTTTCATTTCTATGACTTGCGCATCCGCATCTGTAATATCTTCTATCTCCATCCATCCAAAGAATTCACGTTCCCATGCGGTATACGCATTAGGTATATGGCCATCTACTAAGTATGTGCCTATGTCCATAATGCTCCAATACTCCATTTCTTGGTTATTGGCGTTTTGAGTTTCTTCAGGCGCAGCATCCGTCGTATACAAATCTGGCATTCCCATACAATGTGAGAACTCGTGGCAGAACAAGCCTATTCCGTTTATCACATTTTTCTTTTCTCCATTGACTGAATAATCTGGAGTGTAATTCAATTCGTTGCTTACTCCAAATCGATATACGGATTTTCCATCGTACGTACCAAAAGAACCCGTACCCGATTTCGGCCAAATGCAGTCTGTAGAATTGTTTCCCCAACTTGCGGAATATCCTGCATATATTATGTAAATAAGGTCTACTTTCCCATCATTGTTTTGGTCATAATCTTTGAAGTTGATGTTCTCGTCAATAGCTTTACATACATCAGGGATCAGTAAGCTCATTTTATCATTCTTCCCCTCGCCATAATGTACCAAAGTGTTGTCGAGAGTTATAGGATCCAAGACTTCAAATTGAGGTCTGAACTTTCCAAAACTAGCATCGTCAAAATATTGTGCTACACTTCCAGCATTACGGGTATTATAGTTGCCGAGATTTTCGATTTCTCCGCGTTGTGCATTGAGATATTGGTCAAATGCTTTTTTAGGTTCGTTTACAGAGAACTTAACGTCACTAAATTGAACCAAAGCCACGAGTACTTTTGGTTTGCCCATGTGTGGGAACAGTGTTTTGTTGTCTTCTACAAGTGCCGTTCTGTTTGCTTTAGCCTTATTCATTTTCTTTGCGACAGAGGCAAAGAACTTTGTTTTAGTCTGCTTGCTTACAATATTAATCTCCTCTGTGGAGCGGTCGGAAGCGTTATGCGCCAACTGGCCGGAGTTAATAATTTCACCGTTGTCGCTGATATTTGCTACGTAATAGTCATTGCCCTCACGGAACAAAATCACGCCATCGAGGGTGGTGTAATAGTGGAAATCTTCATCTCCGTGAATTTTCACGGTAACTTGAGTGCCGTCGCTCTGTGTTATGGTAAACGGGCCGGGATGAGCCTTTGCAGCCTGCAATACAATGCTATAAGTGGCTGCCATTAAGAAAAACAGTATTCTTTTCATATCTTATAATTTGTTCTTGTTAAAATAATATTGTCCTTTGTTCTGTGTTCTGTGTCCAAACTCAATGGCATGATTCGGACAATGATGATAACAGGCAAAGCAAGTCATGCAGTCACCATTATGCTTCCATTCCGGCATCTTGCCTTTCCCGCCTTCAATGTTATCCACCTGACATACATCTGCGCACCGTCCGCACTTTACACATCTGTCTTCAACAACGCGGAAAGGTTTGTCGGTTATGAGTACGTTGGTGAAGAATCCGCCTATAACACGGGTGTTTAGGCGCGGCCAACGGCCGATAACCAAGTTTTTTCTCACGCACTTACGCTCTTCTATATATGTTATATATTCTCTAAGCCGTTTGGCAGAGGCGTCTTTTTTCTGCTGTTCTTTTACCTGAGTGTCTACATTCATAAACGGTAATCCTACATACGACTCTGGCATTATCAGCGAAAAAGCGGCATTAAGGCATATATCGGCTTCCTTTAAGTCTCGTTCCAAGATGTCGATAGTCTCGCCGATGTTGTCTCCGGCAGTCGCTATGGCATAGCAATAGTGTTCGGCCGAATTGTCTATGACAAGTTTTTGAATGAAACGGCGCATTATTTTGGGAGGTCTCCAACCATGAACAGGGAATACAAAACCAATTCTCTCATTCTTGGAAAGACTGAATGTGTAGTCATTCCTCAAGGCTTCAAGGATTGAAACTATTTTGTCATCGGTCTCTTTTGCGACAGTTTCTGCTGCCCAAAGGGAGTTGCCTGTATTTGATAAATAGAAAATCATTTTGCAAAAATAATACTTATTTCTGATAAACTCAAAAGAAGCGAATGAAAATTTCCATACCACATTAGCGTGAATTTATTGTAAATGTGTTATTTTTGCATGAGTTTTTTACAATTATGTTGAATATGAAACGAAATCATTTCTTTCTTGTGAGTTGCGCTGTTGCGCTTGTATTGGGACTTTCAGCTTGCGGCTGTAGTAAGGCTGAAAGAGGTGGAGTAAACCATGATGCGCTTAGAATCAAATTGCATGAATTGATAGACAAGCAGCCTGCTAAAATCGGAATAGCTGTAATTTTTGGTAATTCGGACACTCTGACGGTAAACAACAGCGATGATTATCCTCTAATGAGTATGTTTAAGTTGCATGAAGCAATAGCTGTATGCCATAAAATTGAGGCGGAGAAGCACTCGTTAGACAGTGTGATTAATATAGATAAGCAGGAAATTGATAGCAATACATGGAGTCCTATGCTTAAAGAATATAGCGTAAATGGATTTGAAATAAGCATAGGCAAGTTGCTGGAATATCTGCTGATACATAGCGACAACAATGCAAGCAATATCTTGTTCGACCGCATTATCGATGTCCGTAATACAGATAGCCTAATTGCCAATATCCTTCCGGAACGGGGCTTCAGGCTTTTATATAAGGAGTCAGAAATGTCAGCCAATCATTCTTTGGCATATTCAAACACGGCGTCTCCGCTTTCATACGCTATGCTTGTAAACAAGGTGTTTACGGATAGAGTGGTATCATCGTCCAATCAGGAGTTTATAAAAAAGAAGATGGCTTCGTGTCTTTCAGGAATGGAGCGTATAGCAGCCGGATTCTCTGCTGATAAGGGCGTAAAGTTTGCCCATCGCACAGGCTCGGGATATGTCAATGAACATGGCGAGGTGGTGGCCGTGAATGATGGCGGGTATGTTGTCTTGCCCGATGGAAAGGCATATACTATCGTGATACTCGTAAAAAATTATAAAGGAAAGCAGGAAGATGCGGAGAAAGTTATGGCAGAGCTGTCTGCCGAAGTATATAAATATGTGAAGACTTTGAAGTAGACGGCTTTTTCGATATAGCAGAAAATGATAAGTCCCCGGCACAACTGTCGGGGACTTGTCGTAATTATAATTTCAAATTCCTGTTCCGTTATGCCAGAGGAACAGCGAAGTAAGCCTTTTTACCAGTAGAGTAGATACCTTGAATGAAGAGTACTGGCTCTTTGCTTGTAGACGCCTTCTTCACGATAGACTGCAACTCGTCAAGAGTCTTTATCGGTTCGTCGTTTATCTTCTGGATGATAAAGCCTCTGTTGATACCAGCTTCTTTCAGCGCACCATTGTTCACCTTCAGCACTTCGAGTCCGTATGAGATGTTAAGGTTCTGCTTCTGCTCTGATGTAATCTCGCGGAAGTTTCCTCCGAGTACGTCAATATCTGCCGGTTTCACTACTTTTGTATTTCCCTGAGCGTTCTTCAAAGTGGTGCTCTTTGTTATGCTCTTCTTGTTGCGGAGATATGTGATAGACACTTTGTCGCCCGGACGCTTGCCGTTGAGATATTCCTGAAGCTCGCTCATCTTGGTAACCTTCTTGCCGTCGATGTTGGTTATGACATCGCCTTTCTGTAGTCCGGCAGCCTCTCCGGCACCACCTTCTGTTACTTCGGCAATGTATATACCATCGTTTGTACCGAGGTCAATCTTCTCGCCCTTGTCTTTTTGAGCGTCAATGTAGTTATGTACGTCACTGCCTTTAATGTCGAGGATAGCGCGCTGCACGGTTCCGTACTTTTTTAAGTCGTCAACGACCTTGTTCATGATGTTTGTCGGGATGGCAAACCCATATCCGCTATATGAGCCGGTTTGTGAATAAAGCATTGCGTTGATGCCGACAAGTTCACCCTTAGTGTTGACAAGAGCGCCGCCTGAGTTTCCGGCGTTGATGGCAGCATCGGTCTGAATGAAGCTCTCCACGCCGTTTGCACCGAGCGAGCGAGCCTTTGCGCTCACGATACCGGCAGTAACCGTAGAGTTCAGGTTGAACGGGTTGCCCACAGCAAGTACCCATTCACCCACTTTCAGATTGTTTGAGTCGCCGATAGGTAGGGTGGGTAAGTCCTTTGCGCTGACCTTTATCAGTGCAAGGTCGGTAGTCTTGTCTGTTCCGATGATACGTGCAGAGTATTCCCGGTTGTCATTCAGCGTTACCGTAAGTTCGTCTGCACCTTCCACAACGTGGTTGTTGGTTACGATATATCCGTCGTTAGAGATTATGACACCGCTACCCGTGGCTTCGCGCTTTGGAGTTTGCACTTGCCTTCTCTGTGTTCCGCCGTTTGGATTGCCGAAGAAGCCGAACGGATCAGAGAAGAAATCGCCGAACGGGTCGCTTTGCACCTCAACGGTTTTGGTCTTCGAGTTCTGTACATATTTGATATGTACTACTGCCGGGAGGGCTTTTTCTGCCGCGTATGTCAAGTCGACCGGCTGGCCTGCGACCGGTGCGGCGTGCGCTGCGTTTACCTTAATGAATGCTCCGGTAGAGAATGCTAATGCGACAATGCAAGCCGCACCGAGCAAATACTGTGAAATCTTTTTCATTGTCATAGTTGTTTTTATCTTTTTAAGTTTTTATACTTTGATGAGTTCTTACTCTTTATGTCGATTGCAAATATAGAGGCAAAAAATGTGAAACTGCCATTTTGTCGGTTATCTTTATTCGATTTTAACACTATGATTTAACATATTAACGGCTCTTAAAGTCATTCCATTATAAATTTACATTCATTTAAAAGTCGAAAAAATGTAAAAACTTAATGTCATAGGCCGCTTATCTATAATGTTTTTATTATCTTTGCCTCTTGAAAGCAGTGTCCCGGCTCTGTCGCCGGTATTCATTTTTGAATGCGGGAGGAAAGTCCGGGCAGCACAGGGTGCTCCACTTCTGAAAGTAGAAGCTGCCGGTGACGGCAGGTGTAGGTAGAAGAAAATAACCGCCACGAACTCGTTTGTGGTAAGGGTGAGAATGTAGTGTAAGAGACTACAGACTTGTCGGGTAATCGGCAAGCCGTGCCATCTGGAGGCTGCAAGTTCATGTAAACCATCGTCTGAGGGTTGCCCGCCCGAGTAAACGGTGGAGGGTAGAACGCTAAAGCTGTGGAGTGATTCGCAGATTAGATAAATGACAGGCGCTCTTTGTCGCGAGAGTGGCAAGGAGAACAGAACCCGGCTTATAGGGGCTCTGCTTTCTTTTTTATTAATATAACAATGTTATTATGAGCAATAGTTTGTTTCATCTGAATGATAATGTCGATATTGACGGTTTGTTGAATGATTTTCAACATGATGTTACGGCGACTATCGCGAGGTATAAAGACGAGGCGGAATTCCCGCATATACATGATTTCAATATAACTGCCGGCGAACTGGATGACTATCTTTTTGAGAAGCAGGCTATTTTAGACAGTAACGGAACGGAGCGAAGCCGTTATACTTTAGCCGGTACTTTGGTAGTGTTGCCTGTTGTAATACTTGCATTCTTTCCTGTTGATGATTTACCTTTGAAAGAGTATTCCGTTTTCCCGGCAATGCTTATAGGCTTATTGCTGTATGGATTGGTTTATGCGACACGGAAGGCATTGATAAGGAAACGATTGGGCAGACTTGATAATGACTATGTCAACGTAAAACGATATGTGGATGCGGTTATGGATTATAAACAAAGTAGAGTTTGATTTTAATAAATTATAGTATTATGGAATTACCTGATTTCCTGCAATATAAGGACCGCTTCACAAAGAACGGATTCGTTGAGAAAATAAGTAGAATAGCTCGTAGAGCGGGTTCTAAATTAGTTTATGCGGCATTGCTATTGTATTATACTCTTGAGAGTGATAAGATTTCTTTAAAGGACAAAGCAATTATAATAGGTGCTCTCGGTTATCTTATCAGTCCGTTGGATGTCATTCCCGACGCTATTCCGATAGCCGGATTGGGCGACGACCTTGCTGTGTTGATATATGTACTTAACAAAGTTTGGGGAAACGTAAACGAAGATGTGAAGGCAAAATCACGCGAAAAGCTCCTTCAATGGTTTGATGAAGAGGAGATAGGCGATGTAGACAGCAACTTGTTTAAGGACAATCCCGACAGCAATCCTGTTTGAGAAATATAATAAAAGCGGTCTTCTGACAGACTTGCTTACACATTATTATATAATATATACATAAAAAGAACCGTATTACCTTTATTTTTTTCAAAGAGTAATACGGTTCTTTCTCGTTTTATGATAGGCTTATAGGCCTCATGAAAGAGTTTTACTATTTTCCTGACAGTTTGCGTCTTGCTTCCGCGTATGCCTTTATCCAATCAGTATCGAGCGAAAATTGTGTGAGGAAATCCTCCCGATTATAATACGCAAGCACGAATTGCTTGTCGGCATCATTGCATAATGGGTTGTTTATACTTGCATCACGGAATATTTTCATCACACGATTGCGGTCTTTTTCCTTATTATAACGAGAATATTCTTTTGTGAACACGTCGATATAATCATACAGAAAATACGCCAAACTGTCTCTTCTCGTAATCTTTTCTGCAATCTGCTCTTCGCTCAGATTCTTGGTCGAGTCGTTTATCTCGGCCAGAATCTGCGTGTTTATATACGTCAGAGCATCCACTTTGAACAGAGCAATCTTCCTTATTTCCACATCTTCGCGTGCGTCATAGAGCGTTTTGTTGCTGCTATTGAATATTTCCTGAAACACCTTTTGTGCTTTTACGCCCATAGACATTGTAAATGTCAATGTCGCTATAATGATAATACTTCTCACTTGCTATACTTTTTAAATGTTTATCTGAATAAAAAAACGGTCTTTTTAGTGTTTTATTGTATCATGTATGACGTTCAAGATAAATGCTATGGTCGATGCATCGAGGCAGTTCCTCCTTGTAATGAGTTACCATAATCAATGTCTTATTCAATCTTTCGCAATACGTTTCTATAACATCCTTGACGAGACGGCGGTTCATATTGTCGAGTCCGTGCAACGGTTCATCGAGAATAAGCAACTCCGGGTCTTTCACAAAAGCGCGTGCAAGCAATACGAGCCGTTGCTCTCCGCTTGATAATTGCAGGAAAGGGGCTTCCTCTTTGCCCTCAAGCCCGAAGATGTTCAGCCACAATCTGCATATATTATAATCTTCTTCGGATGGTTTCACATACAGACCTACGGAATCTTTCAGTCCGCTTGCCACTATCCGTATTGCCGGCATATTCCTTTGATAAGCCCGGTGCATCTCAGGTGAAACATAACCTATATGCTTCTTAATGTCCCAAATGCTTTCACCCGAACCGCGTTTGTTGCCAAACAACTCAATATCGCACGCATATCCCTGCGGATTATCGGCGCAGACAAGACTGAGGAGAGTTGATTTTCCCGAGCCGTTTTGGCCGCCTAAAGCCCAACGCTCACCGTTCTTAATAGTCCAGTCAAGCTCTTTCAGGATTGTGCGTTTGCCGTATCTGATGCTCACCTTATTCATCTTGACGACCTCGGTAGCCGAATATTCACGGTTGGAGTAGGGGAGCGAGAGTATGGTCTGTCTATTTTCGTTTGACAACACATGGCTTGGAATACCCAAACGCCCGGTGATGTATTGCTCTCGTGTTACTTTAGGCATCACGGTCATATCCTTTACCTCAACGATGTGGGTGATAAAGTCTGGAATGTCATCGCTCTTGGACAATACAAGGATTATTTGCAGAGCTTGTTCTTCCGATAAAGTTTTCAACAGCTCTTTCAGTTGATCGCGGGTTTGCGCATCAAGTCCGATAAACGGATTGTCCATGATGAGTACACGGGGCGCGGAGAACAGCGTTGCTGCTAATTTGAATTTTCTTAATTCGCCACTCGACAATAATATGATGTACTTATCGAGGAAATGCTCCATACAGAACATCTTGTAGATATGCTGTTGCAACTTGCGTCTTTGTGGCGTATCCTCGCCGGCAAGCGCATACGCCTCTTCGAGTTTTGTCCCAACCGTTGGCGTATCTTTATCTATTTCTGTCTGATTCCATCGCTGTTGCAGATAGTAAGTCTGGTCGTTGTCGCCACCATAGCTATCCTTGAACGTGATATACTTTATATTGTCGGAAGCCAGTTCCTTATTGCTTGGCGAGAAATCAAACTTCGGTTCGTTCATTAACAGCGGATGCCGTTCAACGATGATGTCCACGAGCATAGACTTTCCGCCACCATTCGGCCCGACAATGGCTATATGCTCGCCGGCTAAAGTCTCAAAATCCACGGGCGCAGCCATCCTCCATTGCGGCATTCGGCATACTCCGTTCTTTATTTCTATTATCTTTTGCATATCCTATCTACATAATACCTTTTTTCCTTGCGAAGTCTTTCCAACTGCTATAATGCTTGTCGGTCTCCGGTCGCCCCATCTGCATGAAGTGGCAATATGCCGCGCCCAATGCGTCGGTAGCGTCCATAAACTTAGGCATATCGTCATTGCTGATGTTCAACAGGCGTTGAAGCATCCCGGCAACCTGCTCTTTAGAGGCCGACCCGTTGCCGGTTATTGCCATCTTTATCTTTAGTGGGGCATACTCATGTATAGGCACATCATGCCTTATGGCTGCCGCGATGGCTACTCCCTGAGCTCTTCCGAGCTTCAACATCGACTGCACGTTCTTTCCAAAGAACGGTGCTTCTATGGCCATCTCATCGGGAAGGTACTCGTCAATTATGCCAGTAACGCGTTCGAAAATCTTTCCAAGCCGCAGATATGTGTCGCTTTCCTTGCGCATATCTATCACGCCCATGACGACAAGTTCTGCCTTATTGCCGATAACCCTTATAACACCGTAGCCCATGACATTGGTTCCGGGGTCTATGCCAAGCACTATTTTCTCTGTCTTCGACTTTATCATCTATCCATATAAGGATTGTGCGCGAGTTCTTCACCTATGGTTGTCTGAACGTCGTGTCCAGGTAATACTACCGTCTCATCGGGTAACTGTGCCAGATGACGCAGACTCTGGATTATCTGCATCATGCTTCCCCCTTTAAAATCGGTGCGGCCGATTGACATATGGAATAGCGTATCGCCCGAGAACAGGACGTTCTCCTCGCTGCAATAATAGCAGACAGAGCCGCGCGAATGCCCCGGAGTCTCGATTATCGCAAACTTGTGATTACCGAATGAGATAACATCATTCTCTGATAGCAATTTGCCGATGGGAGGAAAGTCGTAACCGAGTGTCATTCCATAGAACTTTTCGGCTTGTTCCTTGAAACCATTCATCAAGTTTTCGTCCTTTGCCGCAACTTCCGGCTTCAGACCAAACTCCTCGAAAATGGTGTTGTTGCCAAAATTATGGTCAAGATGTCCGTGCGTTACAATCAAGTGCTTGGGCACGAGTTCATTGTCCCGGATATAGTCAACGATAGCCTTGCGTTCCTCTTCATAGTAAGCCCCGCAATCTATTATTACGCATTCTTTGGTGTCGTCGCTTGCAATATAGCAATTTTCCTGAAGCATATTGCAAGCAAAGCGTTTGATGTTAAGCATATTGACAGTACTTAAGTGATTAATTGTCTTGTATAATCTGAAACGAAGCAGATATGTATTTTGCCTCTATAATACTACATCGGCAGATAAATAACGTTCTTTTCCTTAAACCATTCTTCGCTGAACCAATTGCTCAGCTTAGACACTTCTACGATGTTCTTGTATGGTCTTATCTCTTCAGTAAGGTTTCCACCCTTTAACACAATCACGCCGTTGGGCATTGCGTTCGATTGTTTCTTCAGGATATTCTTACGTATAATCTTCACTAAGTCGGGCAAAGGCATCACGGCACGGCTCACAACGAAGTCGAACTTGTCATTTTCTTCCTCACCTCTCTTGTGTACGGCGGTTACATTCTTCAGTCCGATAGATTGGGCAACATCGGCTGCCACCTTTATTTTCTTGCCCGTTCCGTCTATAAGTTTGAAGTTCACGTTAGGGAACATTATGGCAAGAGGAATACCGGGGAAACCGCCACCAGTGCCAAAATCGAGTATTTTTGTTCCGTCCTTGAATCGTAAGGTTTTGGCAATGGCAAGCGAATGCAGGACATGATGCTCATAAAGGTTGTCTATATCCTTGCGTGAGATAATGTTAATCTTTGCATTCCAATCTCTATACAAATCCATCAAGGTGGCAAATTGCTTTTGCTGAACGTCTGTAATGTTTGGAAAATATTTCAGAATTATATCCATCTGTGAACACTTTATATATATAATAAGGTGCAAAGTTACGGATTAACATTGAGAAAAACGAATAAAACAAAAATAATTGAAGTAGGTCTTGCATTCACATCCATTTGTAAATGTATAAATATACCAAACTTGCATGAGGCTGTTCTTATTGATATGACGGTTCGTTATGTAATTTTTATTTACAAAAACAGGTTCTTCAGAATGTTGTCCGTTTCTGTGAACGGCTGTTAAATATAGGTCTCTTAACTCGTTTTCCCTGTTTTTTGACTTCAAAAAACAAGCGATAAGAGTCAAAAAATCGTGTTCTGAAGGTGTCAAAGTGCCACTTTTTGCAAAAAAGAGGGGCATTTTTCGTCAAAAATTGCGCTTCTCGAAAACGCCGAAAATTGGCATTTTGGTGTGATTTAACGTTTGTTAGCGTTCAAAAGTGGCACTTTTAGAGTCTCAAAGTAGCCACTTAAGGACGCTAAAGTGCCACTTTAGGAGGCTCAAAGTAGTACCTTGAGGGCCTCAAAGTGCCACTTTGACGATGTTAAGAAGCTATTTTAGCGTTCTCAAACTGCCAAAAACGCATAAAGAAGAGATAAGTCTTTGATTATCAAAAACTTATCTCAAAATGACGTAAAATCTCCTATTTTGGCGTATTTGCAGGCAAAGAAGATTTTGATTGTAAATACGCGATTCTGAGAAGGCTATTTGTCAAAATCTTTCATAAAATATTATGCCGCGTCGATGGAATTGTCTTGTAATATTCATTAGATAATTCTACATAAATATACATCCTATCTGATAGACTGCGGCAGACACTATCCATGCCAATGATGTGGTGTAGACGGCTGTGAAGATGGCCCATTTCCATGAGCCGGTCTCGCCTTTTATAGCTGCTATTGTCGCTATACATGGGAAGTATAGGAGTACGAAAAGCAGGAAGCAGTAGGCTGACAGGGGTGTTATGCCTTCGCTAAGCATCTGCTTTCTCAAGCGTGTGTACTTCTCGTTGTCCTCGTTATAGCCATCGTCTTCTGTGAAGCTGTCATCATCAGCATATAACACTCCCATTGTAGAGGCCACAATTTCCTTTGCTCCAACACCGGAAATCAAGCCCACATCAAGTTTCCAATCGAAGCCTTGCGGTGCGAATATCGGTTCGACAGTTTTGCCAATCCGTCCGATATAACTTTGTTCGAGTTGTGCCTGACTATTGAGTTTCTCGTCGTGAGGGAAATATCCAAGTGCCCAAACGATGATGCTCGCCACAAGTATTATTCCGCCCATTTTCTTTAAATATTGCTGTCCTTTCTCCCATGTGTGGCGGCCGATGGCTTTCCATGTCGGGAATCGGTAAGGAGGAAGCTCCATCACAAAAGGCGTATCCTCTCCCTTAATGACAAACTTGCTGAGTATCCGGCTCACTATTACCGACATCAGAATACCGATAACGTAGAGCGAAATCATGATTAACGAGCGGTGTTGTGCAGCAAAGAATGTACCTATAATCATAATGTAGATAGGAAGCCGGGCCGAGCAACTCATCATCGGAAGAATCAACATCGTTATCAAACGAGACCGTCGGCTTTCGATTGTGCGGGTTGCCATTATGGCAGGAACGTTACATCCGAATCCCATGATGAGTGGTATGAATGACTTTCCGTGCAGCCCCATCTTGTGCATCAGTCTGTCCATGATGAAGGCCGCACGCGCCATATAGCCACTATCTTCCATGAAAGATATGAATGCGTAGAGTATCAGAATCTGGGGTAAGAACACGATAACTGCGCCTACGCCTCCGATAATTCCGTCTACTATCATTGCCTTTAACGGACCTTTTGGCATGACTTCGCTTATAAATTCTCCAAGCCAGGACACTCCGGATTCTATCCAATTCATAGGATATTCTCCTAAAGAGAAAGTCGTCTGGAACATTACGAATATCAGAAAGATGAAGATGGGAAAGCCTGCATACTTGTGCGTGATGATAGCATCGAGCGCATGGGTTATCTGATAGGTGTCTTTCTTCTGACCAACCTCAAAGTCAGACTCTTTCAAAGCGCCGTTTATGAAGCCGTATTTGGCATTCATGAGCGCAGTTTCGCTGTCTTCTTTCAGTTCTGTCTTTATGTCTTCAGCTGCTTCGTTGCGCAGTTGGATTATCCGTTCGCCGTTATGAAGTGTCTCGACAAATGTCTCCGCGCTCTTGTCGTTCTCAAGTAACTTTATAGCGAGATAGCGGGTAGAGTATTTGTGGCGTATCTCCTCATTGTTCCTCAGTTCGTTCTTGACCTTGTCTATGGCGTTTTCGATGTACTGTCCATGATTGATGTGGATGTGCCTGTATATGCTTTTGGGCTTGGACCCATGTGCGAAGTCTTCGTCATGATTGCCTCCGTGCTTCAATTCATAGTCTTTGTGCCAATCCTGCAAGTCGCACGCCACCTCCGGGTTTATGTTTCCATCCTTATCTATAAAGTCAACGCCCTCATACAGATTTATTATAATATGGAAAAGCAGGTCTACTCCTTTACCCGTCTTAAAGACTGTCGGCACCATAGGAACACCAAAGAGTTGGCCGAGTTTGCGGTAGTCAAGACGGTCGCCCCGGTTCTCAAACTCATCGTACATATTCAGCGCACATATCATGCGCAAGTGCATATCCACAAGTTGTGTGGTGAGATAAAGGTTACGTTCAAGATTGCTCGAATCTATTACGTTTATGACAAAATCCGGAGTCTTGTCTATAATTTGTCTGCGTACATATAATTCTTCCGGTGAGTACGCCGACAGGGAATATGTGCCAGGAAGATCGACAAGATTGAATTCATAGCCTTCAAATTCAAACTTTCCTTCTTTTGCATCTACGGTAACACCGCTGTAATTTCCGACACGCTCGTGTGCCCCCGAGGCGAAATTGAATAGCGAAGTCTTACCGCAGTTTGGGTTTCCTACAAGTGCGATGTTTATAGTACGGCGTTTTTGCATGGCCGCTTTACGCAATTGCTTGTCGGTGAGGGGCTGCTCATCGTCGTAATCTTCGGAGTTTGTCGGCTTCGGAGAGTGTTGTTGGGCTTTTACTTGCTTCTCTATGAGTTTCGCTTCTTCGGTAGAAATGATTTCTATCATTTCTGCTTCTTTATGTCGCAACGACACTTCGTAGCCCATAAGTTTGTATTTCACAGGGTCTTTGAGCGGGGCATTAAGCAAGACTTCTACAACCTTGCCTTTGATAAAGCCCATTTCCACGATTCTTTTACGGAAGCCGCCGTGTCCCAATATCTTTACGATGACGCCACGTTCGCCCGTTTTTAGTTCTGAAAGTTTCATTATTTATCTTTTTTATTGTGCAAAGGTAATGCAAACAACCGCAAAGAGAATTTATTCTTAATTGCCGAGTGCAGCTTATCTTATGCAAAGATAATGCAAGCGAGCGCAAAGAGAATTTATTCTCAATTTGCCAAGTGCAGCTTATCTTCTGCAAAGATAATCAAAATTAAATTGCAATTTTGTTGTATTTTAAGTTTTTGAGTAAAAATACCTAATAATGGGGATACCAATCTGCATTATTTCTTCTTTGCCTTTTTCTTGCTCTTTTTCTTATGTCCGAAGATGTCGCTAAGTCGGGTAAAATCCTTCTTCATGATTAGTCCGACACCTTGTGTAGTGAGACTGTTGCGCGTGAAATATCTGTCGTTAGTCTGGTTATAGACCTTTATGGCAAGGTTTCCGCTTGGGAAAAGCAGGTATCTTATGTCAAAATCGCCTATGAAATTAGAGCCTTCTGTGGTGTTTACGTTGTCCCGATAGCCGAATTGACCGTTGATTAGCAGGCGGTTGTTTAAAAGCCTGCCACTAAGCAGTCCTTCATATTCGGCATTGTTCCAGCCCTCATCTCCGGTGGAAATGTTCGCTCCAAAGTTCCAATTACTGCTTTTCACCACGTTAGAGAGCACCGTATTTATCTGCTGTGAGATAGTACCGCTTAACAAACTTTGCATAGCAAGACTGGTTTGGCTTTGCGCATTCGCGTTTTCTTGTGCGGCGTTGTTATTGCCTTGCGTATAGAATCGGCCTACGGCAAGAAGATACAGCACTTGCTGATTCATGTCTTCTTCCGAATTTATGACCGAGCGTACCATCTGTTGGGCATCAGTACTCAATGTCGGCAGGTCAAGGTCGAATGCCACTTGTGGTGCTCCTGCCGTACCCGTAATGTTCATAAGGCAGTTCACGCGGATGTTATTCGACTTGAACGAACGGCCTATTTGCAGGTCGCTGAGACTCACGGCATTAAGTGTATATGTGCCTTTGAGGTCGAGAGTGGCTCCAAACGGGTCTCCTCCGAAGATTATAGAGCTTCCCGGTTGGAAGTGGAACTCTTTCTTTATGATGTTCTGTATGGTTAGCTTGTAGACTCCGCTTTCCACAAGATAGTTGCCAAACATCTCGAAAGCGCCTTTATTGAAGTAGTTTGCGCGCAATCCACCCGAACCGTTCAATGCGATATAGTCGCCTGTTTGTTGGTCCATAAGTACGCGAAGGGTGAAGTTTGGTGTGGCATTTATTATGAAATTCAACTTAACATCAGATGTTATCTGTGGGGAAATTATGTCTTGAACTGCGCTTTGCCTGACGTTGTTCGCCATATTTTCATCTGCCGTTAAGGTGGAGTCATCTTTTATTTCTGGCTGCGGAGTGAGGTCTCTCCATCTGATGAATTCAGTCTCGGCTATACTTTCGTGGCCTGCTGCGTTGTATTCGATGAAGCTGCCTTTTTCCGGCGTAACGTTAATGTCTAATGTCGTCTCGCCCGGGCGGCCTTTTATGTAACAGTTGCCTGATGCGAAGACTGTGCCATAGAAAGAATTTCCGTTGTAAGCGGGTGAGTTATAAGACAGTAGATTGTTTGCTCTTACGTCCAAATCGAACGTCAGTCGGGTGAGATGCTTATGGTGTAGTGCTCCGTTTACAATGCCATGATTCCCATACATATCATATATACTGTCGTTCTTGAATATGATTTCATCTGGAACCATGGTGATGGTATCATTCATAAGAGTGTATGTTGTATGCAATGGCTTTATGTCTACCGTTCCGTCGGCAACCATCTTGCCTTCAAGATTCACATATTCTAAGTCGCCGAATACTCTGCAAAAGCCGTTGCCGCGTAGTGTTACGTTATCCATAAAACTGCCACAGAAACTCTCTAAGAATTCTAAGCGTGTTCCTTTTGCCTTTATCCCCAAATCTATATAGTTTCTGTCTGGAGATACATATCCATTGATAAGCGTTTTTGCATCGGGGCCATCGTCGGCTGTAGCTTTAATGTTTATCTGCTTGTCGGTAGAATTATAGTCGACATTGGCATACAAAGTGCCCATTCGGCCACGCTCAAACAAGAAACTGTCCACTTTAAGAGTGGCGTTAGCTTCGGGGGTATTGAACAAAGATTTTATAGAAGCGCGGCCCGACGCATATCCAGAGAAGCTAACACTATGGAAGTTTATCAGATTGAGAACATAACCGACATCGATATTCTGCATATCCACTGTGATAGAATCGCTTTCGTTCTTGGTGACAGCACCGTTGATAGTGAGATGTTGCTTATTGTTGCTAATCTTGAAATTATTGATGTTCAGCGTCTTATCAATATAAGTTATTTCCGATGGAAGTATGTCTAATTTTGTCTTGTCTATTGTCAGTTGTGATTTGTCTATGGCTGTGTGGATTGCTGTTTTCCCATGAAAGCTCTTGTAGAAGTCTGTCTGCGCATTCAACGAGCCATACAACGGAACGCCACCTTTCATATCCCAAAGAATGTTTGTCAGCAACTTGTTGTCGGCTGCCTTCATATTTGCGTTGAGAAATACGCGGTGATCGTCGTCATTTATCTTCTCTGTTCTCACCGTCGTCTTAAGTGTATCGCTGTATGTGGTGATGTTTGCCCTTGTATTTTCTAACAAATTGCCGGAATAGGACAGGCTCGGAGCATCGATGTCTATGTGTATAAAGTCCTGATAATCATCGACCGAACCGTTGATATATAGCGGTTTATGCAGTTCAAGTGGAATCTTGAAGAAATCTTTTAGCCATCCCAAGTTGTTGATGCTAACATCTATATCAAATCTGTTGTTCTTTGTAGGAACGCTTTTCGGCAATCCTGGAATTGTGGAAATTTTGTTTCTTACGATATTTGTCAGGCTTTGTGCGATGGTATTGTAGTTGAATCGGCCGCGGATGTCTGCGCTTCCGAAGTCGCTTTCGATATTCATGAAATGGTCATCGGCCTCTTTCCCGGCAGTAAGATTAATGGAATTAATGCGGTTTATGATCCTTCCGGTGTTCATCATAAAGTCTGTTACGTTTACCGAGCCGTTCATTGTCTCCAAAGATTTACCGGTAGCGTCGGCTTTCAACAAGAAACTAAATGTGTTGTTTCCCGCTTTGTCGGTTAATTTGAGTGCGTTCGGATTGAAGTTTTTCACGTCTGCTGTGAGTCCTACCGATATAATATCCTTCAATTCGATGCGGCCTTTAATGTCTGCTTTGCCGTTCGGGTCGTTTATAGCAAGTCTTCCGTCCGCCGTTCCGTTGCGATATGATCCGTCAATGGTTATGTTTCTGTAACTGTATGAGTTATAATCAAAACGCTCGATATTTCCTTTTGCTATCAAGAACTCAAAAGGCAGAGGCTTCTTGCCCTTATCTAATTTGCCATTTGCCTTTATGTCGGTAGCTAAAATACCGAATTTATCATCATCAAGGAGCTTTCCTAAATGTATTCCTTTCGTAGATAGGTAGCCGCGAAGGCTATTTCCGTCTACCGCAATATCCATTTTTGCGTTTCCGATGCCTGTTTTTATATCTCCTTTGCATACAAAAAGGTTCTCACGACCAGAAATATTGCCGTTATATTTTATTCCTCCGACTCTTGTCAACACCGATGGTAAGGAGATTCTCTTCCTGTTCATATTGTTCGAAATGAATTGCAGGCTCTTGTCGCTCATCCAAAATTCTTTCGCATGAAAGTTCCATCGGGGACTGTTGCCAAAGCTGCGTACATTGCCGTTGCCAATGATATTTATCCCAATACCATCACTGTGAATATTCAAATCGCTTATAATAACAGAGTTGTTTGTTCCTGATAAGGCGGCATGAAGCGCTATATTGTCTTTAATTGAGCATAACGAATTGTCGAAGCACGCAAAGTCGGAGGGAGTTATTTTCGATTGGCTGACATTTATATTGAACTTTAACGAGTTCTTGTCGAATGCCTTTTCCTTTATTTTATATGTCGCTGTAGCTTCCGAAATTGACAGTCTTGTTTGTGGCAATTCTATGTCTAAGTCGGTTATTGAAGTCTTGTTTCTGCCGGCTTTGATATCGAATGTGAGATTTCTTAAATCAAGTCCTGAGCTTTCTTTTAGTGATAGCTTTTTCAGATTCAAGGACAAAGAATCGTCTGTGAGCGCATATAGTTTGATATGCGAACTGATATGACTTATATTCAGATGTGCAACGTTGAACTTGTTGGGGGTTCTCGGTTTGTCTTGTTGGTCGAATTTTATAGCACCATTACGTATTATGAGCGACTGAATATGCAGGTTCAGCGGCTTGCTTGGGGTAGAATCCTTTGAACTTAAGGAATCTATCACGAACTGAAAGTTATATGGCATATTCGTGTTTTGCCTATATAACACAGCTTTCATGCCGAATATCTGTGCGGAAGATATGGAAATCTCATTGTGGAATAAGGGAGACAAGTCTATTTTCGCAGCAAGTCGTGCGCTGCGAAACATCTCTTTGTCGCTTTTGTCGTATATGGAAACTTCGTCGATGATGACATGGTTGAGCAGCCCGATCTCTACTTTACCGATGCTAACCTTAGTTCCGAGTTCTTTCTCTAACACTCCGCAGACAATAGAACTTATCCATTTTTGCACGGGAGGTGTCTTCAGGGATACGGCAATGGCAAGATATAATGCCGCAAGAGACCATATAGTGCGAACTAATATAGTTTTAATTTGTTTCAAACGATACTCTCAATCTTGATTTAACCTTGCAAAGGTACTATATTTTGCGGACATTACAATATAAAATATGATTATTTAAGAAGCTTGTTTAATGGCAAAATAACCATAAAAATATAATTTCGACAATTAATTGAAAGACTATAAAGACCATAATTGAATAATTCTTTACAAAAAGTGGGATATTTTTAACGTTGTTTTGTAAATATATATTACTTTTGCAGTCGTCAAAAATAAATTTAAAATGAACTGATATGAAATTAAAAGAAGTTGTACTATTTTTCTTATTCCTGTTTAATACTCCACTGATGGCGCAGGAAGTAGTGTTTGACCCGGCTGTAGACCATTCTGATGCGGTGGCATTTAAACAGCAAAGTATTGAGAAAGAAGAGTTGGATAATAAAGTGAAAGTGAAAATAGAGATTTCTAATTCAAAATTCCCAGATAATGTTGGAGATTTGAACAATAATGTATATTATACTATTTATGGAAATACTACATTGACAATTTCTGTAACAGAAGGGGATTTTGAAATAGTAAAGGTGGAGTTGCTTAGAGTGCCTAAAGGAGACTATACACTTGAAAATCTTAAATTTACAAATAGTGATGGTAATATAACTGATAAAGATAATAAGAAAATATGGTTAGGCGCACAAAGAAGTTCATTATCTATAAATAACACTGCTGGAGGGGCTATTTATTTATCTAAGATAATAGTAACACTGAATGCATTCAAAATATCTGAAGCCGGTTTTGCTACTATGTGGCTTGATAATTCTTACATAATGCCCGAAGGTGTTACAGGGTATTTTCTTAGTATTGAAAATGGAAAATTGAAATATCTTTATGATTATCCCGCAAGAGATACTGTTAAAGCGGGACTTCCTTTATTGATAGAGGGAACTGCTAATACTTATAAATATGATGTTGCTAAATGTGAAAAATACATTGCTAACCCCAATGATATACTTAGGGCTTCTACAGGCGAAAAAAGAGAAGTAGCAAAAGATGAAGATAAATATCTATACAAATTCTCTTATGACAAAGACGGGAAAAATTTAGGATTCTATTGGGATAGCGAAAATGGTAAGACAATTAATAATGTGCCATACGGGAAATGTTATCTTATGATTTCAACAAAGGATTTGTCTTCTTCTGGAGCTTCAAATGTAAAAGGATTTAGTCTTTCTGACATAGTTAATGGAATAGATAATGTAATCGATACGACTCCTGAAATGGATACAAAAGTGTATGACCTTAGAGGCGTATTTATTGGATATAGTCTTGAAGGTCTGTCTAAAGGCGTATATATACAAAATGGTAAGAAGATTGTAATAAAATAGTAGCTTCTGTACTTAAGCCTATATACATAATGTGATGAAAAGAATTAATATATACATAAAGCCAAGTATCAAGATTATTAAAGTAGAAACATTAACAACACTTGCAGCTTCTCCTGGTTGGGATGATACGCCAAATGGTGAGTACAGTTCAGGAACTCCTTTGTCAAAGCAACATAATACGAACTTTGGTCTTTGGAATTGGGATAATAGCAAACTTTTTCAGAAAGGACAATTCGATGAAAGTGAAGATTTAGAATACTAAAATAGCCGATGTTACCACCGGCTATAACGTAGTTTATGTTGATATTCTTATGATTTGATTATCTTGATGCTCTCAAAGATTCCATATTGTCGTACCTTCTTTTCATTAGGCGGCGATAGATATTTGCAATCCAAATATGATGCAATGCTATAAATAGAATGCCGACAGCAAGTATTATAATATGTGCGATGGTCTCGCAGAATAGCATTTGGGCAAACATAATAAATGATATAGGGACAATAAAGATTATCATTTCTACTGCTATTTGCATATAGTTGTTTTCCATAGAGCCTTTGCCTATGAATTTAGTATTCAATGGAATTGTTTGCTTGTTGTAAACAGCCATTTGAAAAAATAAGAAATATTCAACCCCGGCTGTGAATGCTGCGTATGCCATAAGCATCAGAAGAGTACACTTCCCCGTGAAAACGGTTGGCAACATAAGTATAAATGGGAATACGAGAAGGGCGGAATAGATGTAATATTTGGCCGTGAGTAGCATGATGATATTCTCTTTGCGCACCATCAGACAATCTATGTAATTACCCTCGTAGCACATTATCTTTACGAGAATCATAGCTCCATAAATGGCAAAACAATATATACACCAGAAGTTGCTCATGAACACGCCATCGTAAATATCGCTGAATGAAAGTAGCAGACTAAACAGCACGATGATAGCTGTTCCCGAAATGAATGTTTTGCGCACATTGGCATTGCGCATAATACTTTTAATTTCAATTTTCATGTATTCGCCTATTTTGCCCATACGCTCAAGAAAAGTAAAGCGCATAAGGTGGCGCACTTCCGTCTTGTCAATCTTAGACAGCTCCTGCCATACACATACGTATTGACGCCTTCGGTTAATTTCGAGAAGTGCTATTGTTGCAAGAATTGCTCCGGCATAGTTGGGCAAATGCCAAAAAGAAAAGCCTTCTCCCAGCATCATGTAGGTATCTAAGAGGTTTCCGATTCCCGCGTTAGCACCAATATACCACGGAGAGTAGATTAAAGCATAGACGATAATAGGCAGAATCCACCATATCATATTCCTGTTTACGAGTGAGCGGACAAGCAAATACCATTGGGAATTAATTACAGAAAACATCCATAATCCGGTAAGGAATCCTAATGACACTATTAGTCCTTCACTGAATAATATCGACATTAACGCGAACGGGATATAGAGTGCAAACCATAGAAGATTATATGAACTGATAACAGTGTTCATAAGAAAGCAGTCTATACACGCGTAACGGGATATCGGTAGGAGAGAGTAGGGCTTTACGAGTTGTGATGGGGTTTGCTGGAATGCAAACCTTGACAGAAAGTCGATTGAAAGGATGAACGGAGCGATGCCATACATGAACTCGTATGCTAATACGCTTTCGGAATCGTTTATTATTAATGAAAGCATTATAGCGATGAATACGAGGTATGCAATGACAATGCCACTGACAATATATATGCTGTATTTGGCTATCTTATTCTGTTCCCACGCCAAACTCCTTTTCTCGGATAGTTTAAGATGTTTGTGCAGTATTTTGATAAGTTGTAATCTGTTCATTGTTTTATCTTAAATCGATGATTTCTGCGTTTGTATAATCTTTGGCTGGAAAGCGGAATGTTGCGTCACTTTGGTTCTTTGCCGAGAAATTACTGATGTTTATAGTTGTCCAAGTCTTGCCCTGACGCATCTTGATCTGTTCGGGATGATAGCTTCGGTTTATCGTTATATACATTTCCTGCACCGAACGTTTCTTGTTTTGTGCCGTAAGATGCACAACGTAGTTTCCGTTTTTATTTGTCATTCCCAATGTGTATCCGTTTTTATACATTGTGATGAACTTATAAGGATTCATCGAAACTTGCTGTGCCTCGGTCGGTACACTTACATTTACTTCATTGGTTTTCTTCATATAGCTCCACTGGGTCTTGCCGTCGAACCATACCTTTGCTTCCGGTGTATAGGCGTAAAACTTATTGCCTTTTATAGCAACATGGCCGGATGTAGAGCCATATTTCCCACTTGATATTGTGAAATTAGCTGATGCACCGCCCTTGCGGCTTACAATTGAAGCCGTTTTGTCAAGTACTTTCTTTGCTTGTATTGCACTTTGGGCACTTATCGATAGACTTGTTAATAGTATTGCAATACTTATGAATACTTTTTTAGCATTTTGATAATGCTTGTTTCTCGATGAGATGGTTATATTTTCTTTGTACATGATATTCATGATTCTATTTTTGTTAATATTATGATATCTGTCTCTTATACACATCTGACGCTGCCGACGAATA
>ERZ1027188.131-NODE-131-length-33247-cov-10.568782_pt1 | contig 33247 bp, 27 predicted proteins | sample MGYA00519273_ERZ1027188 | MGnify/ENA primary metagenome ERZ1027188 (study PRJEB26926, sample SAMN06164623) | human gut metagenome | biome: ENVO:00009003; feature: ENVO:2100002; material: ENVO:00002003 | host: Homo sapiens | place: USA | collected 2012 ... | reverse complement strand
CTCCGTTGAAGCCCAAAAGTGGCTCCGTTAGCGTCTAACGGAGCCTCCGTTGCAAAATAATGGGGACTATTTTGCCTTACAAAACGGCCATTTTCGCCAAATAACGAGATAAATCACTGATTATCAACAACTTAACCCAAAATAACTTAAAATGCCGTATTTTGCGATATTTGCAAGCGAAGAAGATTTCAAAGAAAATACGGCGAGTTTTCAGAAGGTATTTGTAAAGATTTTTGACAGTATCAAGGACAAGAAAAGCAATGGCTATTAGAGTGCGGAAAACTATAATTATAAAGGCAAAAAAGGGTGAAGACTGCTTTTGTCTTCGCCCTTGATAATTTCTGGAATCATAAGAAACGATGCCAATCTGTCGAATACGGTAGCCGGTTGCAGCCGTCCGGATGTGGCATATAGCCCTATCACCGCTCCAATGAAGCCATTCGCGCGCCGCGTACTGAGGTTTATCGCGTCGACACCCTTTGCAAGCAGTTGTCAGTCGGCATCGCCCTCGGCGTAATAGAAGTCGTAGAATCGGCCACTGGCCTCAACCTTCAGGCGCAGCTCTCCATTCTTCAGCATCCCCATACAAAAATGTAGGCCATCAACCTGTTGCGCCCAAAACAAAGAAATAGCTTTGCCAGCTTTAATCAAAATAGGGGATTTTGCAGATATTAGGCCATTTGAAATTGGGGATTTTGCAAATATTAGGCCATTTGAAATTGGGGATTTTGCAAATATTGAGCCATTAGAAATTGGGGATTTTGCAGAAATATATTTGGTTGTATCAATAGATTTTGCTATTTTTGTGGCGTATAAGATAGGGGATTTTGCAATATGAAAACATTTAAGCGCAAGATATACAACCAGATGTTGGAATGGAAAAAGAGTGCTAACGGGAAAAGAGCCTTATTGATTAAGGGTGCTCGCCGTGTAGGCAAATCTACGATTGCAGAAGAGTTTGCGCGCAAAGAATATAAATCATACATTCTGATTGATTTCTCGAAAGCGTCCAAACATACACAGGAACTTTTCAATGACATATCAGACCTTAACTTCCTGTTCTTGCAGTTGCAAATGATTTATAAGGTAGAACTACATGAACGCAACTCTGTCATTATATTCGACGAAGTGCAGCTTGTACCGTTGGCACGGCAGGCTATAAAGCATTTGGTTGCAGACGGCCGTTATGACTATATAGAAACCGGCTCTCTAATAGGGATTCGCAAATACACAGAACGGATTGTCATACCAAGTGAGGAGACTATCATCGAAATGTTTCCAATGGATTATGAGGAGTTCAGATGGGCTCTCGGCGACACCGTATCTGTCCCACTCTTACGAAATAGCTTCATAAACAAGCAGCCTCTGGGGGATGCCGCGTGCCGACAAATGCTGCGCGACTATCGCCTTTATATGCTGATTGGCGGTATGCCTCAGGCTATAAACGAGTATTTGGAAAGCAATAATTTTGCCCACGTTGACGAAATGAAGCGGACAATACTTGCATTATACGAAGCTGATATGCGTAAAATTGACACCTCTGGCAGGGCTTCTATGATGTTTAGCAATGTGGCCGCACAACTCTCACATGGTGGAAGCCGTTTCAAGGTGTCATCGATAATAGAAAACCAACGTGCAGGAAATATCCTTCCCATACTCGAAGATATGAAAGCCAGCATGATGGTAAACGTGGCATATCATTGTGATGACCCAAACATCGGAATGCAATTGACAAAGAATTTGGAGAAATTCAAATTATATATGAATGATACCGGCTTATTTATAACCCATATCTTTAAGGACAAAAAAGCTATCGACAACGAGATTTACAAAAAACTACTGAGCAATAAAATTGAAGCCAATCTCGGATATATATATGAGAACATGGTGGCACAGACGCTAAAAGCCATCGGGGATGAGCTTTATTATTATACATTCCCATCTGAAACGTCTAACCACAGCTATGAAATTGATTTCCTAATCAGCAGAGAAAACAAGATTTGTCCTTTGGAAGTAAAATCCGGAGGGTATAATACACATCCGTCAATTGATGAGTTTGTGAAAAAATTCTCACATCGTGTTCGGGACAAATATTTGATTTATACAAAAGATTTCAAGAAAGATAAAGATACCGTTTTGCTCCCTATATATCTGTCTCAATTCTTATAGCAGATATAAGTTTACACTGCTTTCTGATGACTTAATTTTAATTTAGGGGATTAAATCTCATCATTTTTTGCAGGGATAGCTATTCTGCAACTTTACTTATGCGACAAATTTATTTAGGAGGAGAAAATTAAGATTTAAGTTAGAATATAGATTAAAGTTAGATTACAAAAACAAAAAAATAATCGGTATAGTATTGTCAATTAGATAATTATTTTTACCTTTGCAACAGACTTTCTAGTTCTCAGACTTTTATTGGCTCCGTAGGACGTGTTTCCATCAAAGCCTTTAATAAGAGAGAACTGCCTGCGCCGAGTCTGATGACAGGTATTGCACCTAACTGACGACGGCAGGGATGGGACTTGAGAGTCTCTATATATAAGAAGGCGTTTACTTTAGCGCTTTGTTCTTGACGTTGAGAAACTTCGCAACTTTCTGATAAGGTCTTGGACAATGCAACGGTAGATGCTCATGGGATGTTTTATAGACATTCCTGTATCCATATTTTCATACTTATTATATATGTATGTATAATAACGTGTGTGCTATATGGTATATAGGAATATTATATAAACACATCGGCGTGGGTTTCGCGTTGCTCGTTCAACCTTATCGGGCAATGCGAAGGCCTCTCAACGTGGAACGGGCAACAGAGTCGGATCTCCACGCTTTTTTTGTATAGCTTCAACAATTTTTTATTAAATGCCGACACTGGGAGATTGATAGGCAGAAAAACTTCAAAATCTATGGATAAGAAGAATCGTAATGAAGAACTACAGTCAAGACGCGAGTTCTTCAAGAAGGCAGCAAAGGGCGTATTACCAATTCTTGGGGCTGTTGTTTTAGCTAATGTGCCGATGATTAATAATGCGGCAGAAATACAGTCAACAGGATGTACGTCATGTAGTACATCATGTGGTACTTCATGCTGGCGAGATGGATGTTCATCAACATGTAGTGGTGGATGTAAAGGTAGTTGCAGTGGCACTTGCCAAAACACTGCAAAAAGGGGATAATCTAATGTAAAACGGTCACCACTTTAGAAATAAATATTATTTAAAGTGGTGACTCTAACATTCTGTTAATTATGAACTCATTAAAAGACTTGCCGAAAGAATGGCAACATAGTAAAGCTAAACACATAACATTTATTGTGACAAAAGACTGTCAATTAGCCTGTAAGTATTGTTATCTTGTTGGCAAAAATTCTAAGGAAACAATGCCTTTCAAGATTGCTAAGCAAGCAATAGATTATATTCTATCTCATAATGATCTGTTTAATGAAGAAAGTGTCGTATGGGATTTTATAGGTGGAGAGCCTTTTCTTGAAATAGATCTCATTGACAGGATATGCGATTATTTAAAAACAGAAATGTATCGTTTAAACCATCGTTGGTTTAATTCTTATCGTTTTTCTTTCTCCACAAATGGCATCAACTATCACACAAAAAAAGTACAACAGTTTATAAAAAAGAATCGCCAACATCTAAGTATCGGAATAACTATTGACGGAACGAAACAGAAACATGACATTAACCGTATCTGGAAGACCCCACAGATGGAACAGGGTATCGTGACTAAACCTGAAGAAGAACGTGGCTCATATGATGATGTCGTAAAAAACATACCATTGTGGTTATCACAATTTCCAGATGATGGAACTAAAGTTACTATAAGTAGTGCTGATATTCCTTATATTAAAGAAAGCGTATTACATCTTTACTCTTTAGGTATTCATGAAGTTAACATTAATGTCGTTTTTGAGAAAGTATGGAAAGAAGGTGATGATTGTGAGTTTGAGAAGCAATTAATCGAACTTGCTGATGCTATAATCAACGGCAATTATTATGAAGAATACACGTGTTCTTTCTTTTCAGAAAATATAGGTAAACCAATGGATATTAACAACAACAATAATTGGTGTGGAGCTGGGGTAATGCTTTCAATCGATGCTGTTGGCAACTTCTATCCCTGTACACGCTTTGCACAATACTCTTTACGTGAAAAGAAAGCATGGATAATAGGAAATGTGCGTGATGGCATAGACAAGAACAGACTGCGCCCGTTCCTTACGCTCGACCGTTGCACGCAAAGTAATCCCGAATGTATAGACTGCGAAGTCGCGAGCGGCTGTGCCTGGTGTCAGGGGGAGAACTATGACGCCGCCGACACGCCAACAGTTTATCAGCGCAGCACTGCTATCTGCAAGATGCACAAGGCCCGTGTGCGTGCCAACAACTACTATTGGAACAAACTTTACCGCAAACTTGAACTTGAAGGTATGGCTAAAGAAGAGGCGGAGAAACATATTAAAAAGTCTAACCCAGAAATCTGTTAAGAATTATGCTACAATATTTGATTATACAACTTGACGATACAAGCACTTCGTATTGCCACTATGATAATGGTAAAAGAGAAAAGCGTTTGATAAGTCTTGACTATTTAAAGGCTGGTATATTCTTCGCCATGAAGGAAAATCTCATGATTCAGTTTGTTTATCCCGATTATGAATTGCCAAGCGAGTATAAGGAGGCCATAAACAGTATAGACCACTTTGATATAGTATCTTCATTGTGTGAAGACCGAAAACTTGTAAACAATGCGGATATAACAGTAATGCATGGGTGGACTGCTGTAGAACTAATGCCATTTAAAGAAGACGCCATTTATGTATTGCGCACGTCAAAAGCTAATCTGTTTGACAGATACCTGTTCTTGAAGCTGATACTTGGAAAAGTAAGACGATTGAACATTGTTATTACAGATGTAGAAAGCTTTACAAAGGAAGATTTTGATAAATATAAAACGGTCTTATCTGCATTATCAGACACAACAGAAAAATTAATTGTTGATGGCAAATCTCCCCAGTTGAACATTCTTACAGACCGCATGATGCTTGACAAGATGAACAACTGCAACGCCGGAGACACCACCGTTACGCTTGCACCAGATGGGAAATTCTATGTCTGCCCTGCATTTTATCTTGCAAGCGATGATGAGGATTTTGGATTAGGAAAGGCGAAATATAGCATCGGCGACTTGGATAACGGTCTTGACATAAAGAATCCACAACTCTATAAACTCGACCATGCTCCGCTGTGCCGCAACTGCGACGCTTATCAGTGCAAGCGTTGTGTATGGCTGAACCGCAAGACCACATACGAGGTGAACACCCCGAGCCATGAGCAATGTGTGGTGGCGCACTTGGAAAGGAATGCGAGCCGTGAGTTGTTAAGCCGTATCAGGACACATGGCACGTTCCTGCCGGAGCGAGAAGAGATTAAGGAAATAGATTATTTGGACCCTTTTGATGTAAGAAAAGAATGGTAAAGAAAGTTGTGGGACAGGTAACTGTCGATGAAAAGAATGAGATTCAGACACTGTTTGAACGCCGTAACGGACTGAACGAATTAGCGAAAATACTGACTGCCGATAATGGTGAACTGTATGAGAAGCTGGTGAAAGACCTCGGCGAGACCGGCACGAAATTCCAAAACTGGTGGGACCGCATGGCGGAGAAATACCAATGGGAAAGTGCCGAGAACGGTAACTGGGAGATAAACTTCGACACGTGCGAGATTTATTTAGTTATGAATTAGGAGTAATGGGAGTAAGGAGTAAAGGGAGTAAAGGAGTAAAGGGAGCAAAAGTAGGAATGCATTTCTACTTACTACTTACTACAAAACTACTTACTAAAATTCTCCTTACTACAAAAAGAAGAAAATTATGATTTGTCATTTATTGTTTATCGGTACTACCGAACTGCTTCTGATAGGCGGCATCGCCCTCCTACTCTTTGGCGGGAAAAAGCTGCCTGAGATGATGCGCGGGCTGGGGCAAGGCGTGAAAGAGTTCAAGAAAGGAGTCAATGAGGTGGATAACGTCATTGAAAAGAAGCCGGCGGAAAATGAAGAAACAACAGAAGAAGAAAAGCAAGAAGGAGATAATGCACAGCAAATGTCTATGAAAACTGAAACGAAGGATGGCGGACAACAATAACAACGGAAGTCTGCTATCCTTCGGCGACCACCTCGAAGTGTTGCGCCGTATGCTTTTCCGCATCATCGGCGTATCGGGAATACTTGCCATTGTGGTGTTCTGCTTTAAGGACACTACATGGCATTTGCTCCTTGCGCCAAGCGAATGGGACTTTGCCACATATCGCTGGATAGAGCGGATGGCACACACTATCGGCCTCACGGGCTTTAGGTTTGAGGAATACCATGTGGAATTGATAGCCACAGACCTGTCGAGTCAGTTCATGACGCACATCACTACGGCAATTTATCTTGGTCTGCTTGGGGCTTCACCTTATATATTATACGAACTGTTCAGGTTTGTATCACCTGCATTATATGATAATGAGAGGAGATATTCCGTGCGCGTCGTTATTATCATATATGCTCTGTTTGTGCTCGGAGTGCTGATGACCTATTACATTCTATTCCCCATCTCATTCCGTTTTCTCGGCACTTACAGCGTAGCGGAACGTGTTCACAGCACCATAACCCTCGACAGTTATGTCTCTACCTTCACCACCCTGACGTTGCTTATGGGCGTTGTGTTCCAGTTGCCCGTCATAGCCTTTGTTCTCGCACGAATGGGAATAATTACTTATCAGATGCTGTCGGCATACCGTAAGAACGCCTTTTTGGCCATAATGGTTGTCGCTGCGATTATAACGCCGCCCGATTTGCTTACGCTTGTACTTGTTACCATTCCGTTGTATCTGCTGTATGAAGTCAGTATAAAGGTCGTAAAGTGGGTGGAAAAATAAAAAAATAATAGTTTTTAGACTTGATTTGTCAGAAAAATAAACTAACTTTGCAACGCATAATAGAAATCAGTATAAAATTTATGGACGATTATCACGCGGAGAATACAAATGAGTTGGCGTGAGGATTGAGCAGGATTTGCCAAGCCTCATACCTTATTTATTATTAGAGGCTTTGCAAATGAGAACATACTGGAACACAAACGGATGCCTTTCACAGATTGGCGAATGGCAACCAAACTGCTGGATACAGGTTACGTGTCCGACAGAAGAAGACCAAAAGTTATTGGAAGAGAAGTTTAATATCCCAGATTACTTCATTCCCGACATCAGCGATACCGATGAGCGTGCCCGCTATGAATATGACGACGGATGGACGCTCATTATCCTTCGTATTCCCTACGTGAAGGAAATCCGGTCGCGCACGCCTTATACGACGGTGCCGCTGGGTATCATCCACAAGCGCGACGTAACAATTACGGTGTGCTACTACGAGACGAACATGATGATCGACTTCGTTACGTTTCAACAGAAACGCAACGAGGGATTTGTGGACTATGTGGACATGACGTTCCGTCTGTTCCTGTCATCGGCGGTGTGGTATCTGAAACGACTGAAGCAAATCAGTACGCTGGTGGACAAAGCCAAGCGGAATCTTGACCGGGAGGTGAACAACGAGAGCCTTATCGGACTGTCGCGTCTGCAAGACTCGCTGACCTACTTCATCACTTCCATCCGTGGCAACGAAAACCTGCTGGCAAAACTAAAATTCAAACTACAAATAGACGAACTTGATGCGGACCTCATTGAGGACGTAAACATCGAGATGAGTCAGGCGCGGGAGACGACGAATATCTACTCGGACATCCTTGAGTCGACGATGGATACCTACTCGAGCATCATCAATAACAACATGAATACGGTGATGCGTACACTCACTTCCGTGTCGATAATCCTCATGTTCCCCACGCTGATAGCCTCCTTGTTCGGCATGAACCTTGTTAATGGCATGGAACAGAACAAGCTCGGATTCATTATGGCTCTCATTCTGAGCGTGTTTGTTTCAGGTTTGTCGTGGTGGATTTTAAGACATAAACGCCTTATTTAGGGCGAAAAACGCAAAAAAGCGTGTGAAAATTAGGTGATTACAATATTTTTACCTAAGTTTGCAAGATTAAAGAAATACGTGAATATACCCGAATCATAAACTAAAAGTGAAATGATGGACTCTCAAGACAAAGCCCTCGAACAGGGAAAATTAGAAGAAGTAGGAAATATGGCAGAGGCTGTGGAGAACGCAGAAAGCCAAGTAGAAACCACAACGGAGGCTAACAACACCACTGAAGAGACGCCGAAGCCGGCTTACTCCAGCAAAAAGGAGGTGCTCGCACGTCTGAAAGAAATCGCCCACGGCGAAGAAACTCCGGAGAAGAACGAGGTGGAACAACTGAAAACCATATTCTACAAACTACATTTTGCCGAGCGTGAGGCACAGCAGAAAGCATATATCGACAACGGAGGCGACCCGGAAAAGTATCAAGTGATGCCGGATGAGGACGAGGAAGCCTTCAAAGCTGAGATGACTATCGTCAAGGAAAGACGACAGAAAGCCTTCATGGAACTGGAAGCGGAAAAACAGGAGAATCTGAAAAAGAAGCTCGACATAATAGAAAAGGTCAAGGCTATGGCCACAACGCCGGAGGAGGCTAACCAGTCTTACACGGAATTCAAAACCCTTCAGCAGCAATGGAAGGAGATTAAGAATGTTCCGGCAGACAAAGCAAATGAGCTATGGCGCAACTATCAGCTTTATGTGGAGCAGTTCTACGATCTGCTGAAGCTGAACAGCGAGGCTCGCGAATATGATTTCAAGAAGAATCTTGAGGCAAAAACAAAACTCTGTGAGGCAGCAGAGAAATTGGCCGATGAGGAGGATGTGCTGAGTGCGTTCCGCAAATTGCAGGACTTGCACATCGAATATCGTGAGACAGGCCCCGTGGCAAAGGAGTTGCGCGAGGAGATTTGGGCTCGCTTCAAGGCTGCTTCGACTGTGATAAACAAGCGCCATCAGCAGTATTTCGAGCAGTTGCGCGCCAACGAGGAGGAGAACCTCGCCAAGAAGACTGTCCTCTGCGAAAAGGTTGAGGAGATTGCAGCGAGAGAATGCAAGAACAGCAGCGAATGGGATAGCAACTCTAAAGAGATTATCGCAATACAGCAAGAATGGAAGACCATCGGATTCGCGCCACAGAAGATGAATGTGAAGATATTCGAGCGCTTCCGTGCTGCGTGTGATATTTTCTTTGTTAAGAAGAATGAACACTTCAAGGAGATAAAGAAGAAACTCGCGGAGAATGCCGAGAAGAAAAAGGCTCTCGTGGAAAAAGCGCAGGCTCTGGCTGATTCTACCGACTGGAAATCGACAAGCGACAAATTGATTGCCTTACAAAAAGAATGGAAGACAATAGGTATGGTACCGAAAAAATACGGTGACCGCCTTTGGAACGACTTCCTCACAGCCTGCAACAAATTCTTCGATGCCCGCAACGAAGCTAACGCCGGAACGCGCAACGAGGAGACTGCAAATCTCGAAAAGAAACGCGAGATTGTGGAAAAACTCAAGGGACTGCTCGAAGAAAAGCCGGAAGGACTTCAAGAAACCGTTCAGAAGCTCGTGGATGAATACGGAAAAGTGGGCCACGTTCCATACAAAGAGAAGGATAACATATATAATGAGTACCACGAAGTACTCGGAAAAATCTATAAGGAACTGAATATATCAACGGCTCGTCGCCGCCTGGATAATTTCAAAAACACACTGAAAAGCGTTGCCGAACGTGGCGAGAATGCTCTCGACAATGAGCGCGCACGACTGATGCGACGCTACGAGCAGATGAAACAGGAAATAAACACATACGAGAACAACCTCGGTTTCCTCAATGCTTCGAGCAAGAAAGGCAACAGCCTTATCGACGAAATGAACCGCCGTGTGCAGAAATTGAAAGACGAGATGGAATTCGTGAAGCAGAAAATAAAGACTATCGATGCCGAAAACAAGGGCTAATAGTCCATAAAAAGCATCATAATATTTGCTTGCAACAACTATCCGATGTGAGCAAACAATAACAGAAAGCCTCCAAAGCGATTGGAATTTTCAATCATTTTGGAGGCTTTCTGTTTATCATCTACCCCATTCCACATTATTATATATATAATATCACAACATATCACGCACCACCCCACATTATATAATACAGCATTCCGCATCATATAATACTCCATTTTAGATTATACAATACACAATCCAAGATTTTGAAATCATGTAAAACCGTACGAATTACACATTAAGAACAGACAAACAAAAAAGGCATTCCTTTCGGAATGCCTCATATATTGTGTTGGGATACTCGGACTCGAACCAAGAATGACAGGACCAGAATCTGTAGTGTTACCATTACACCATATCCCAATACTCTCAAAAACGCGAAAGAAACCATCTCTCTTGTTTTCAAGTGCAAAGTTAGTCATTTTATATTAACCTGCAAAAAAATAAAGCACTTTTTTCTAAAAAAATCAAATAAAAAGGCGGTTTTGCGCATTTTATGGCAGATTTAGCGTACCTTTGTAGCATATAACAAGTATAAAAACATAGTAAACAAAAAGCGAAAACAAAATAAAAAACAAAGTAACATTTTATGAACGAAACAAAGAAATTGTTAGATACAATCGTTGAAGGAATACAAGATAAAAAAGGTGCAGACATCACCATTGCAGACCTCGAAGGACTGGACGGCACAATATGCAAGTATTTCGTGATTTGTCAGGGCAATTCGCCTATGCAGGTAGAGGCCATTGCCGAGTCGATTGGCGACTTCGCAAGGGAAAAAGCCGGCGAAAAACCGGTAAAAGTGGTCGGCTTGGAAAACGCCCAGTGGGTGGCAATGGACTATGTCGACATCCTCGTACACATTTTCCTGCCTGAGACCCGTACCTATTACGACCTCGAAAACCTATGGCAGGACGCTAAAATCACCGAAATCCCAAACCTCGACTGACAAGTATAAGTGAGCTAAACCGACAGGAAATAAACAGATATGGACAAGCAAAACAACAACGAGAATATGCCAAAGATGCCTAAATTCAATATGAATTGGATTTACGCACTCATCCTCATATCGCTCGTAGTAGTCTTTTTCACAGGTGGAAACAGTCTTTCTTCATCGTCAATCAGCGTAACGAAAGACTATACCGCGTTTATGAATTACGTGGAAAAGGGCTACGCACAGCGGGTAGTCGTAAACAAAAAGATGAGTACTTTGCGTATGTATGTACGCGCCCAGCATATACGCGACGTCTTCAATGAGGGCACAAAGAACACAGGCCCCGAACCCTTCGTAAAGGTAGAGATCGGTTCTGTTGACAACTTAGAGACGTTCTTGAACAAAGCGATGAAAGAGAAGAAAATCTCCTCATACAGCTATGACAACACCAAAGACGACACTCTCACAGACATTCTCATCAATTTCGTACCCTGGATAGTACTTATCCTGTTCTGGGTTTGGTTCATGCGGCGCATGAGCGGCGGCCCTGCGGGCGGCAGCGGAGTGTTCAGCGTGGGCAAATCCAAAGCCCGTATGTACGAAAAGGGCAACGCTTTAGGCGTAACATTCAAGGATGTGGCCGGTCAAGTGGGCGCAAAACAAGAAGTACAGGAAATCGTTGACTTTCTAAAGAATCCCGCAAAATACACCGAATTAGGCGGAAAAATTCCAAAGGGAGCCTTACTCGTAGGCCCTCCGGGAACGGGTAAGACACTGTTGGCTAAGGCGGTGGCCGGCGAAGCGAGCGTTCCGTTCTTCTCAATGAGCGGCAGCGACTTCGTGGAAATGTTCGTGGGAGTGGGCGCAAGCCGTGTCCGCGACTTGTTCCGACAGGCAAAAGAAAAAGCGCCATGTATCATTTTCATAGATGAGATAGATGCCGTGGGACGCGCCCGCAGCAAGAATCCATCAATGGGAGGCAACGATGAGCGCGAGAATACGCTCAATGCACTGCTCACGGAGATGGACGGATTCGGCACCAATAGCGGTGTGATAATCCTTGCAGCTACAAACCGCGTCGATATGCTCGACAAAGCCTTGCTCCGCGCAGGCCGTTTTGACCGCCAGATACACGTGGATCTGCCTGATTTGCCCGAGCGCAAGGCAATATTCAACGTACATTTGAAGGGCAAAAAGACTGACGAGACGGTCGATGTCGACTTGCTTGCACGTCAGACACCGGGATTCTCGGGCGCAGACATAGCCAATGTGTGCAACGAAGCAGCCTTGATTGCCGCCCGCCACGATAAGAAAACTATCGGGAAACAGAACTTCCTTGATGCAGTCGACCGCATAATAGGCGGCTTAGAGAAGAAGACAAAGGTTATGACGGCCGAAGAAAAGCGCACAATAGCGTTGCACGAAGCCGGTCATGCCACTATCTCATGGTTCTGCCGATATGCCAATCCACTCATAAAAGTGAGCATCGTGCCACGCGGACAGGCTCTCGGCGCAGCATGGTATCTGCCCGAAGAGCGACAGATTACAACTAAAGAGCAGATGCTCGACGAACTTTGCGCAATCCTCGGAGGACGGGCAGCCGAAGAACTGTTTACCGGACACATCTCAACGGGTGCCATGAACGACCTCGAACGCGCCACAAAGAGTTCCTACGGAATGATTGCATACGCCGGAATGAGCGACAGACTGCCCAACATCTGCTATTACAACAATCAGGAATATCAGTTCCAACGCCCATACTCCGAGACTACGGCGAAGATTATCGACGATGAGGTGATGAAGCAAATCGCTGAGCAATACGCACGTGCAAAGGAGATTCTGACCAAGCATAAAGAAGGACACAACCAGCTTGCGGAGCTTCTCATACAGCGCGAAGTGATATTTGCAGAGGATGTAGAGAAGATTTTCGGCAAGCGTCCGTGGGTAAGCCGTGCGCAAGAGATAATAGATTCCAACGACAACACACCCCGACTGGAGGATATGCCCGAGGAAGTGCGCAAGGCACAGGAGGAGCATGAAGCAATGAAGGCATCGGAGAATTGCGACAATGCGGCATCTGCCGACGTGCAGGATGCGGACAGCAAGAATAGCGTAACAGGAGAATAAACATCATGACAGAGAAAGTTAGCAATCTGATAACACGCACCATCGTCGGCGTATTATTCGTAATCGTAATGGTAGGCGGCATCGTATGGCGTCCCGACACTATGCTGCTACTGTTTGCCGTCATTACGGGCATGACACTTTGGGAATATACCGGACTGGTAAACGACTACGTAAGGGACGTGCGTGTAAACCGGTTCATATCTACCGTGGCCGGTATCTACTTGTTTCTTGCGGTCGCAGCCACACAGTTAGGACTCACGGAAGGCTTCGTCGCGTTCGTTCCCTACATCCTTACTCTTGTTTACCTATTCATTTCAGAACTTTATCTGAAAGGAAACAATCCCATAAACGACTGGGCCTACACCGCATTAGGACAGTTTTATGTAGCTTTCCCCATTTCTTTGATAAACATTCTGGCATTCAAGACAAACGCCGACACTATGCTGATAGCCGACAGCAGTATGCCCGTTTACGACCCGCTGCTACCGCTGAGCATCTTCATTTTCCTATGGACAAACGATACGGGTGCCTATTGCAGCGGCTCATTGTTCGGCAAGCACAAGCTGTTCCCGCGTATCAGTCCGGGCAAGACATGGGAAGGCAGCATCGGCGGAGGCATCCTCGTGCTCATCGTAGCGGCCGCAATAGGCTACTGGTGCAACGAATATTCAACTCAGCCCCCCACTCTTTCCATTGCCGGATGGGTTGGCTTAGGCCTCGTAACAGCAGTATTCGGCACGTGGGGCGACCTTGTTGAGAGCCTTTTCAAGCGTACAATAGGAATTAAAGACAGCGGAAATGTATTGCCGGGACACGGCGGAATGCTCGACCGTTTCGACTCTTCGCTGCTCGCAATACCCGCCGCAGTGGCCTATCTTTACACTATCGCATTAGTATAAGGCCTCAAGATGAGGATAGAGAACATTAAGAAAGCACACCTTACGAAATGTAGGATGTGCTTTTTTTATTGCATATTCTATAAGTTTGCGTATGTGACGGCAATTTATAGAATCCACCTTATAAATAATATGAAATCCTAAGAACCCAGTAACCGTAGCATGATACGGGCAGCATTGTCGGGCGCAACAGCATCGCCAAGACGCTCGCGCACCTCCCGATAGCCCTGCAGCATATCCTCGCGAGCCTGCTTTCCGGGGAGAATCTTATACAATTCGTTGGCGATATAATCCACACGGAAGCGGTCGGCCAGCAACTCCGGCACCACCTCACGGTTGACAATAAGATTAACCAACGAGATGAACTTCACCTTAATAATATGATTGAAGGCGAAACGGATGAGCTTGGGCAACGGCGTTTCGTAACATACCACCTGCGGGACATTAAACAGAGCCGTCTCAAGCGTAGCCGTGCCACTCGTAACCAACGCCGCCGTAGCATTTGACAATAGCGCGTATGTATTATTCTTAACGATGCGCACATTAGTGCCTTTAAGGAACTTCGCATAGTAAGAATCGTCTATCGACGGTGCTCCGGCAAGCACAAGTTGGTAATCTTCGAAGCGTTTTGCAGCCTCAATCATCGCCGGAAGGTTATCTTTGATTTCCTGTTTGCGGCTGCCTGCGAGGAGGGCTATTATTGGTTTGTATTGCAGGCCATTCGCAGCACAGAAGTAATCAAAATTCTCCGTGTATTGGTTTTGAAAGTTATAGACCTCCTCCGCAGTCGGATTTCCAACGTAATGAATCTTATACTTATGTTTTTTCTCGTAGAAATCAATCTCAAACGGCAGGATTGAGAACATCTCCTTCACATCCCGCTTTATGCTCTTGATGCGCCACTCCTTCCACGCCCATATCTTCGGCGAGATGTAATAATACACCGGAATCTTTGTATTCTTCTTCACAAACTTGGCTATGCCGAGGTTAAATCCGGGATAATCCACGAGTATAACCACGTCAGGACGCCAACGTACAATGTCCTCCTTACACATTTTCATGTTTTTGAAAATCGTGTTAAGGTGCAGCAGCACAGGCACAAAGCCCATGTAAGCCAGTTCCTTGTAATGACGGACGCGCTCACCTCCCACAGCCGACATATTATCACCGCCGAAGAAACGGAACTCCGCCCCGGCATCATACTTTTTCAGCGACATCATCAGACGCGACGCATGAAGGTCGCCACTCGCTTCGCCAACAATCAGGTAGTATTTCATTAAAAAAAAATTTTTAGGAGTCAGGAGACTGGAGACAGGAGTTCAGACAATACTCTCTATTGGTATTTGATTCTTCGTTCTTCACTCTTCACTCTTCACTTTCCGTCTCTTCCCACGACTTCATCTTATCCAACATCTCGTATGCCGTAACATCCATGAGAGTAGGCGTTACCGACACGTAGCCATTAGCCAGTGCCCAACGGTCGTTATCCGTGGCTCCAGGCTCGTCGTCGCAATATTCGCCCGTCATCCAATAATAGTTGTATTTATGCGGATGTTGCCTGCGAACAACCTCATTTACCCAACTCCCAAACCCCATTCGACACACTTTCAGACCCTTAAACGAGTCTGTATCGGGGAAATTCACATTCAGACAAACGCCCTTCGGCAGCCCCTCGTCAATCACACGTTTTGTGATGAGTCGCACATAATGGCGCAGATGCGAAAGGTCAGCATCCGGATTATAGTTGCAACTGCTGAACGCTATCGAGGGGATATACTTCATGCAGCCTTCCATAGCCACACCCATCGTACCGCTATAATGATTGTTCACCGTAGAGTTGTCGCCGTGGTTAATGCCGCCTATGATAAGGTCGGGTCGACGATTGGGTATTATTTGGTCGAGAGCAATCTTTACGCAGTCGACCGGCGTACCCGTACACGACCACAATTCTATACCCTCGATAGTATTTCTGCGCTTCAGATAGAGCGGCGTACCGGCAGAAAAGGCGCACGAAAAGCCCGAGCGGGCCGACTCAGGAGCGCAAACCACTATGTCGGCGAAGTCGCGCAGGAACTCCACAAGATAGCGCAAGCCCCCTGAATGATAGCCGTCATCGTTTGATATGAGTATCAACGGTCTGTTATTTTCCATATTCAAATCAATAAAATATTCTGTTTAAGTTGCAAATTTAAACAAAAATAATCAGATGTGAGCATTGTGGGGAGAATTATTTAAGGTTGTGAGATTGTAAGGTTAGAGGTTATGAGGTCGTGAAATTGTAAATATTATTTACCAAATTTACCACTTTCAAGAATTGGTTCTCTCGTGCTAACGAGTGTTAAATATAGGTCCCGTTACTCATTTTTGATGATTTTCCGACCTCAAAAATCCCAACTCAAAACTCAAAATCCGTAACTCAAAATTCCAAAAGTGCCTCCGTTGGAAAAAAATCGGCCCGATTTTCGTCAAATTTTGTTGTCCGGGAAAATGCGGGAAAATGCCGTTTTTGTCCGATTTAACGTTTGTTAGCTTTCAAAAGTGGCACTTTTAGAGTCCGTTTCAGGCCGTTTGGGAGTGCAACGGAGGCTCCGTTGAAGCCCAAAAGTGGCTCCGTTGCAATGCAAAACGGCCTCCGTTGCAATTTAACGAGGTCAAAAACGCGTTCTAAAACGGGTATTTTTAGCGAATAACGAGATAAATATCTGATTATCAACATTTTAACCCGAAACTACCTAAAAAGCCGTATTTTCGCATTTTTGAAAGCAAGAGAGAGCTTGACTGAAAATATTCAATTCTGAGAGAGCATATTGTAAAGATTTTTCTAAAAAGAAGACAGGAGACAGAAGACAGAAGTTCAGACTATACCAACATAAAGGTCGACGGCCATACAAGGCCATTGTCTGAACTCCTGTCTTCAGTCTCCTGTATCCTAAAATAAACAGCAAATGAGAAAAAAGGTTTATTTTACGATTATGTCGAATAAAATTCGTAACTTTGCAATCTAATTTTTCATAAAAGAAAAGGATTAAAACATGGGAAAGATTATAGCAGTAGCCAACCAAAAAGGCGGTGTCGGAAAAACGACCACGTCGATAAACCTCGCAGCTTCCCTTGCCACATTAGAGAAAAGCGTACTCATCGTAGACGCAGACCCTCAGGCCAACGCGTCGAGCGGACTGGGTGTGGACATCAAGGACATTGACTGCTCTCTGTATGAGTGCATCATTGACCACGCCGACATTCGCGACGCCATCTACACAACAGACATTGACGGACTTGACATTGTTCCCAGCCACATCAATCTCGTAGGTGCAGAGATTGAGATGCTGAACCTGGAAAACCGCGAAAAAGTATTGAACGAGTTGCTCGCCCCCGTGCGCGACGACTACGATTACGTCATTATAGATTGCAGTCCGTCGCTCGGACTGATTACCGTGAACGCCCTGACGGCGGCCAACTCGGTACTCATCCCCGTACAGTGTGAGTATTTCGCCATCGAGGGAATCAGCAAACTGCTGAGTACAATCAAGATTATCAAGACAAAGCTGAACCCGCAATTGGAAATAGAGGGATTCCTCCTGACGATGTTCGACTCTCGCCTGCGCCTTGCAAACCAGATTTACGACGAGGTGAAGCGCCACTTCCAGGAACTCGTTTTCAAGACCATCATACAGCGAAACGTGAAACTGAGCGAAAGCCCGAGCCACGGATTGCCCGTGATTCTCTATGATGCCGACTCTACGGGAGCAAAAAACCATCTGGCACTCGCAAAGGAAATAATAAACAAGAACAGTTGAAATGGCAGTACACAAGAAATACAACCGTAACGCAAAGACAAACGCCCTGGGCCGCGGTCTGGACGCGCTTATCTCGACAGACAACGTAAGCACGCAGGGCAGTTCCACGATAAACGAGGTGGCGATAAGCCATATCGAGGCCAATCCTAACCAGCCGCGCCGGGAGTTCGACCCCGTGGCACTTGAGGAACTGGCCAACAGCATCCGTCAGATTGGCATCGTGCAGCCTATCACGCTGCGTCAGATTGACGATGAGCGCTTCCAAATCATTGCAGGAGAGCGCCGTTGGAGAGCCTCGCAACTTGCGGGATTACAAGCGATACCGGCCTACATCCGCACCATCAAGGACGAGAACGTGATGGAAATGGCCCTCGTGGAGAACATTCAACGCGAAGACCTGAACGCCATCGAAATTGCACTCGCCTACGAGCACCTGTTAGAGAAAAGTGGAATGACGCAGGAGAAGGTGGCGGAACGCGTGGGCAAGAGCCGTGCCGCGATAGCCAACTATCTGCGACTGCTGAAACTTCCTGCTCAGGTGCAGATGGCCTTGCAGAAGAAGGAGATTGATATGGGACACGCGCGCGCATTGCTTTCACTCGCCAGTCCGTCGTTGCAGCTGAAACTGTTCAAGGAAATCAGCAAGAACGGATACTCGGTACGCAAGGTAGAGGAGATGTGCCACCAACTGAACAGTGGTGAAGACATTCAGTCGGCAAAGAAGAAAATCTCGGCAAAGGCCAAGCTGCCGGAGGAGTTTAATATGCTGAAGAGCCATCTCTCAAAATTCTTCGACACGAAGATTCAGATGACCTACAACGCCAACGGCAAGGGAAAAATCAGCATACCGTTCTCGTCGGAGGAAGATTTGGAACACATAATGAACGTTTTCGACAAGCTGAAATCGTAACGAAACAGTGAACGACAGTATAAGAAACATATTAAGACGGATACAGGCAGTGGCTGTGCTGGCGTTTGCGGGCATAATGCCCGCAATGTCGCAAGATGTGAGTCAGGACACGATTCCGGCCATGCAGGAGGTGGACTCTACTTTCATCGCGCCGCCGCTGATAGTTCCGGAAATGGACACCATTGCCACATCTGTAGTCATAACCGACAGTGTGCCGGCAAAGAAAAAGCGCGACTGGAACACGTGGCGGCCCAATCCGAAGCGTGCCATGTGGCTGGCGATAGTGTTGCCGGGTGCGGGACAGATTTATAACCGCAAGTATTGGAAGCTGCCGATATTCTATGGCGGATTCGTAGGATGCCTCTATGCGCTGTCATGGAACGGCCAGATGTATCACGACTACTCCCAGGCATACGTCGACCTGATGGATAACGATCCGAACACGCAGAGCTACAACGACTTCCTGCACCTCGGCACGACCATCAACGAGAGCAATAAGGCGCATTATCAGGAGATATTCCGCAAGCGAAAAGACCGTTACCGCAAGTGGCGCGACTTGAGTGTGTTCGCGCTGATTGGCGTTTATGCACTGTCGGTAATCGACGCTTACGTTGATGCCTCGCTGTCGGAGTTTGACATTTCGGACGACCTGAGCCTGCGCGTGGCACCAACCATCATCAACGACCAGTCGTCACGCAACCCGGTGAAGTCGTCGGCCATCGGCGTGGGATGCAGTCTCAGCTTCTGAGAGGAGCGCGTCGGCAAACAAACAACTTAATATTTATGAGCATCGGAAGAAAGATAATCACATTATTTACAGCACTTTGCAGCCTCGGCACGGCACAGGCGCAATATGAACAGTATGAGGTTGTAACCAACGAGAGGGGCGAGCGCGAGGAGATTGTCGTACCGCAGCAATTCACTTTGGAAGTGGACAGCCTGCTGGCACTATACCATTCAAAGATGTATCTGCGCGAGAGCGACGACTGCAACATGATGAACTATGACCCGGAAACCGATGACGAGACGATAATCGAACGCATGAGACGAATGCCTACGGCGATGGAGATGCCGTTCAACGAGGCTGTCAGGACGTTCATCGACAGATATACGAAGCGCGGCCGCAAGCAGGTGAGATTCCTGTTGGGCGCATCCAACTTCTATATTCCAATCTTCGAGCAGGCATTAGAGAGCTACGGCCTGCCTTTGGAACTGAAATACCTGCCGATAATAGAGTCGGGACTGAACCCCAATGCGGTGTCGAGAGCGGGTGCGACTGGTCTGTGGCAGCTCATGCTGGAGACGGCAAAGCATTACAACCTTGAGATAAATTCATTGGTGGATGAGCGTCGCGACCCTGAGAAATCATCCTACGCGGCTGCCCGCCTGCTCAGGGATTTATACAAGATATACGGTGATTGGACGCTTGTGATAGCCGCCTACAACTGCGGTCCGGAGCGTGTGAACAAGGCAATACATCGTGCCGGCGGCGAGACCGACTACTGGAAGATTTACAATTATCTGCCGAGGGAAACGCGAGGATATGTTCCAATGTTCATCGCGACAAACTATGTGATGAACTACTACTGCGACCACAACATCTGTCCGATGGAGACAACGCTGCCGGCAAAGTGCGATACGGTGATTGTCAAAAAAGACGTGCATTTTGAACAGATTGCGTCCGTGTTGGGAATAGACCTCGACCAGCTTAAAGAACTGAACCCGCAGTATCGCCGGAACATCATCAACGGCAACACGAAAGCCTCGGCAATACGTCTGCCGGTATCGTATATCGGAACATTCATCGACAATGAAGACTCTATATACAACTTCAACGCAAATCAGTTCATAGCCAAACGCAATGTAGTCAGCATCGCCAAAGATTCTGAAAGAGGCAGTTCGGCAAGCCGGAACACATCCGTCAGCAGGCCGTCAAGCCACGGTCAGAGCAAAAGCGCGGGCAAAAAAGGCAGAGGAAAAACGCCGGCAAGAGGCTCAAAAAAGAAGCCCTCAGCGCCCACCAACGTAAAAGTGGAGAAAGGACAGACGCTGATTGAGATTGCAAAGAAGAACAACACCACCGTAGAGAAGTTGCGCAAGCTGAACAACATCAAAGGCGACAACATCCGGGCTGGCAAGAGTCTGAAAGTGAAATAGCAATAAACACATCTTATTTATATAATAAAGGAAAAGCTGTTAAATAAGAACGTGGCAACAATCATATAGGAGGAGTGAACGTCATGAGCAACGACAAGAACAAGAAAGAGGTAGAGCAGATAGACTGGGAGAAGAAAGTTGACGAGCAATTCCAGCACCTTTTGGACACATACACATCATCACGCCATCGCAAGAAGGTTGACCTGATAACCAAAGCCTTCAACTTCGCGCGACAGGCACATAAGGGAGTGCGCCGGCTTTCGGGCGAGCCATACATCATGCACCCTATCGCCGTGGCCCAGATAGCCTGCGAGGAGATAGGACTCGGCTCTACAAGCATCTGCGCAGCATTGCTACACGACGTCGTTGAGGACACCGACTACACCACGGAAGATATAGAAAACATCTTCGGCGCGAAGATTGCGCAAATCGTCGACGGCCTTACGAAAATCAGCGGAGGCATCTTCGGCGAGCGCGCATCGGGTCAGGCGGAGAACTTCAAGAAGCTCCTGCTCACCATGAGCAACGACATTCGCGTAATCCTGATAAAGATTTGCGACCGCCTGCACAATATGCGCACACTGCAATCGCAGCCTGCCAACAAGCAATACAAGATTGCCGGAGAAACCCTCTACATATATGCGCCATTGGCAAACCGCTTCGGACTGAACAAGATAAAGACCGAACTCGAAGACCTCAGCTTCCGCTATGAGCATCCGGAGGAGTACAAATCCATCTGCAAGAAGCTGGAATCGACACAGATGTCGCGCGAAACGCTGTTCAAGGAGTTCACCGAGCCGATACGCGCCAAGCTCGACGAGCTGGGCTACAAATATGAACTGAAGGCGAGGGTGAAGAGTCCCTACTCCATCTGGTGCAAGATTCAGAACAAACACGTATCGTTCGCGGAAGTCTACGACATTCTCGCCGTGCGCATTATCTTCGAGCCAAAGTCGCCGGAAGAGGAAATCGACAACTGCTTCAACATCTACAACGCCATCAACAAAATCTATAACAGCCATCCCGACCGCCTGCGCGACTGGGTGAACCACCCTAAGACAAACGGCTATCAGGCTCTGCACGTTACGCTAATGTCGAAGCAAGGCCGCTGGATAGAAGTGCAGATACGCTCCGAGCGCATGAACGAGATAGCCGAACAGGGCTTCGCGGCGCACTGGAAATACAAGGACGGCGACGAGATTACCGAGGACGAGGGCGAACTGGGCGAGTGGCTGAAGACCATAAAGGAGATTCTCGATGACCCGCAACCTGACGCGATGGACTTCCTCGATGCCATAAAGCTGAACCTTTTCGCCTCGGAGATATACGTATTTACGCCAAAAGGCGAGATAAAGTCGATGCCATCGGGCAGCACAGCGCTCGATTTCGCATTCCAGATACACACGTTCGTGGGCAGCCACTGTATCGGCGCGAAGATAAACCACAAGCTCGTGCCGCTGAGCTACAAGCTCCAGAGCGGCGATCAGGTGGAGATTCTGACTTCAAAGGCGCAGTTTGTGCAGCCATCATGGATTAATTTCGTGTCGACGGCAAAGGCAAAGACGAAGATTCAGGCCATTCTAAGGCGCAACGGCAGGGAGATTCAGAAGCAGGGCGAGGAGATTTTCGCCGACTGGCTGAAGCAGAACGGGCTGGAAATGACAAGTTCCGTACTCGACAAAATATGCGACACGCACAACATCCAGAAACCCGAAAACCTCTTTCTCGCACTTGGAGAGAAAAAGATTACGCTCGGCGAGAAAGACCTTGAGGTGGTGCAGAACAATAAGAACAAGAAAAAGCAGAAGTCGAAGAGTTGGCTCAAATACGTGCCTTTCATCGGACATGACAAGAAAAAGCAATTAGAAAACGAGGAAAGCACGCAGGAGTTCTTCACGGTTGACAAGGATTTCAACAAGAAGAAGCCCATCTACATATCCGAAAACAACATCAACCAGTTTGTGTTCCCAAAGTGTTGCCACTGCATTCCGGGCGACGACATATTGGGATATATCGACAACAGGGGCCATGTGGAGATACACAACCGCGCCTGTCCGGTGGCGGCAAGACTCAAGACGGGTTTCGGCAACAGGATTCTCGATGCGAAATGGTCGATGCACAAGCTGCTTAACTTCGAGGCGATGATACACATCCGCGGCATAGACCGCAAGGGAATGCTGCTCGAAATATCTCAGGTGCTGTCCGAACAGCTCGACATCTACATCCACAAAATCACCATCACGACCGACAACGGCATATTCGACGGCACGGTGGAGATACGTGTACACGACCGCGAAGATGTGCAGGAAATCATCGACAACCTGTCGAAAATAGAAGATATAAAGGAGGTTTCGCAGACCAATTAGCGGTCTGCGGAATCTCCTTTTCGCTTATATATAATAAGGTGTGGCGCCGATTATGCCACGAAAGTATAGCGGTCTGTCGCCAGCCTCACCTTAATCATCCTGAACTAAAGAACCAAACTACTATAAAAATGAGAAAGACAACCGTACTGATGCTATTGCTTGTCATGGCAATAGCCGCTAATGCAAGGAGCAAATATGACAATACCGACACGCTCGTAGTGGCTCGCGATGGCAGCGGGGAGTTCCGCACAGTGGGCGAAGCCGTTGAGGTGTGCCGCGCGTTCATGGAATACCGCAAGGTGATATTCGTGAAGAAAGGCACTTACAAGGAGAAAGTAATCGTGCCGTCATGGCTCACCAACATCGAAATCATAGGCGAAAGCCGCGACAACACCATCATCACCTACGACGACCACGCCAACATCAAGAGCGCGGAAACGGGCAAGCCGATGGGTACTTTCCGTACGTTCACCGTGAAAGTGGAGGGTAGCGACATCACATTCCGCAACATCACGATAGAAAACAACGCCGAGAAACTCGGTCAGGCTGTGGCATTGCACACGGAGGGCGACCGCCTGAAGTTCATAAACTGCCGTTTCCTCGGCAATCAAGACACTGTATATACCGGCGTGGCAGGCACACGGCTGCTTTTCAAGGACTGCTATATCGAAGGCACAACCGACTTTATCTTCGGCCCGGCCACGGCATGGTTTGAGAACTGCGACATCCACAGCAAGGCGGATTCATTCATTACCGCAGCCTCGACGCCGCAGAATGTGAAGTACGGCTACATCTTCAACAACTGCCGACTGACCGCCGACGCCGGCATCACTAAGGTGTATCTCGGCCGCCCCTGGCGCGCATACGCACACACTTTGTTCATGAACTGTACGCTGGGCAAGCACATCACGGCCGAGGGATGGCGCAACTGGAAAGACTATCACGACCCTGCTGCCGAGGGCATCGTGCGATACATGGAATACAACAACCGCGGCGAAGGAGCCGGTACAAGTCAACGCGTGGGCTGGAGCAGGATTCTGTCGAAGAAAGAGGCTACGAAGATAACATCGCAAGAGGTGCTTGGAGAATGGAGTAGTCAGTAGACAGGAGTTCGGAAATTCAGACAATAGTTTTGCAGGGCAGACCACGCATTGTGAAAACTGACTTACCAACAATCAGTACCAAAGCCCGAAATACTCTGGTACTAAAGCCAAAATACTCAAGTAATCAGGCCTGAATTACTCGAGTACTAAGCCCAAATTACTCCGGTACTAAAGCCCAAATACTCCGGTATTGTGCCATAGTACTATGCGACTTGGCTTATGGGAGCGTTACAATGAAAAGATTGGCAGCACGTTCGGTGCGTTATATCCAAAGTTTTTCGTAACTTTGTCTTCGATTAATCCCAATGGCGGAGAATAGCGAACGGCAAATCAGAGAATGCCGGGTTGCCGCATTCCGTCTGCTATTCATAAAAATAGGTTTGATGAACATCGAAGAAATAAAGAACAAGAAGATTGCCGTGCTGCTCTCAGGAGGCGTAGACAGCTCGGTGGTGGTATATGAGTTTGCGCGATTGGGGCTGCATCCCGACTGCTTCTACATAAAAATCGGACCGGAGGAGCAGGAGGAATGGGATTGTTCGAGCGAGGAAGATCTGGAGATGGCTACTGCCGTGGCGGCACGGTATGGCTGCAAATTGCAGGTCATCGACTGCCACAGGGAGTACTGGGAGCAGGTAACGCAATACACGATGGACAAGGTGAAAGCCGGATTCACGCCCAACCCCGACGTGATGTGCAACCGTCTGATTAAGTTCGGAGCCTTCCACGAGAAGGCGGGCAAGGACTACGACCTCATAGCCACGGGACATTATGCGCAGACGGAATGGATAGACGGGAAGAAATGGCTCACGACAAGCCCCGACCCGGTGAAGGACCAGACCGATTTCTTAGCGCAGATATATGATTGGCAACTAAGGAAAGCATTGTTTCCGATAGGTCATTACATGAAGGACGAGGTGCGCGAAATTGCCGAACGCGAGCATCTGATAAACGCGAAACGCAAAGATTCGCAGGGCATCTGTTTCCTCGGAAAAATCAATTACAACGACTATATCCGCCGCTATTTAGGCGAACGCCCCGGCAAGGTGGTTGAACTGGAGACGGGAAAGGTGATTGGTGAGCACAAGGGGCTTTGGTTTCACACAATAGGTCAGCGTCGCGGACTCGGTTTCGGCGGCGGACCGTGGTTTGTAGTGAAGAAAGACGTGGCGGAGAACATCCTTTACGTGAGCAAAGGCTACGACCCCAAGACGGCATACAAGAAGGAATTTAAGGTGTACGACTTTCATTTCCTGACCGAGGAGGTGGCTATGGAGCGCGTAACATTCAAAATAAGGCACACGCCTGACTGCTATGCGGCGCGCATGGAACGCAACGCCGACGGCACATACACGGTGCATGGTGAAAAGGAAATACACGGTGTGGCACCCGGCCAGTTCTGCGTTGTCTATGACGAAGAGCATCACCGCTGTTTCGGCAGTGGGGAAATCACGTTGTAACGAGGTTTCAGAAATTAGTAAGATTCTTTATCGGCACATCCTTGAGAGCATCTAAATAAGTTTCACGTGAGGCGCAAATGGCCTCAAGAATGTCGGGAGAAACATAATCGCGGACATGAAAATCTATGCTCCGCGTTTTTTTATGCGAATATATTTCTAAAAGTTCCACCATCTTGCCCACAGTGATATTGGCGATGTCCTGGGCCGGCTGGAACATCGTTTCCTGCTCGTTGGTGCTTCCGCTGTTCTCGGTAATGAGGTTTACCGCTATGAGAACATACAGCAAATCTTTCGTAATACGAATCGGAATGCCTGTTATCTCGGCCAGTTCCATAGCCGTGTAGGGGCGTTGCCCGTCGGCGAAACGCCGACAGATGGCACTCAGCAATACAGCACTCATGGCGAGACGGCGCTCGTGGCTCAGGTCTTCGGTACTGACGAGGAACGCGTAATGATCCATGTACTGGTTCATATAGCTCAGTTCGGCACAGAAAAGGCAGATATACCAAGAGGCGAGTATCCAGAGCATGAACAGTGGCAGGGCTGCGAACGAGCCGTAAATGGCGTTATAACTGGTGAGGAATATCTGGCTGTGGATGTAGAAGAACTGCAAGAGGAGCATGGCTACGCCGGCGATGGTACCCGGTACGACGGCCTTAGAGAACTTCACTTTCGTGTTTGGCATGAAGACATAAAGGCTCGTGAAGACTCCCGACATGAGTACGAAAGTAAGCAGTTTGATGAAGAAACGGGTGGCGGAACTGAGCAGGAAGTAAGCCTCAAAATGTCGGGCGATGGTATATATAAATATGTTGAAGCCGGAAATAATGATTATTCCGACAGGAACGAAAAACAACAGAGCCGTATAGTCGATGATGACTCGTGCTGGCGAACGTTTCTCTTTCACCTGCCAGATGTCATTGAAGACTATCTCGACGTTATTGATAAGCGACAGGACGCTGTAAAGCATGAACACCAAGCCGATTCCGATGATTATTCCGCTTTTGGCATGTGCGAGGTATGACTGGGCGAAATCGATGATGGCAGCAGCTGCCTGAGGCTGGCTTTCAAGGGCTGTGCGCAGGGATTGCTCAATGTAATCATCAAGTCCGAAGCCTCGCGCCACAGCAAAGATCACGGCGGCAACGGGTACGATGGCGAGCATGGTGCTGAAAGCGAGCGATGAGGCATAGTTGAAATGGCCGCGCTCAATGAAGAATCGTACCGCAAGATAGAACTTACGGATGCAATCGAGCAAGAAGAGCGACGGGCGTTTCTTGTCGTCTTCGGCGATTTTCCATATCCCTACATTCAGGAAATGCTTAATCCTGGCTATCTTCATCCCACAACATCGGTCTTTCGTCAATATGCATATAGGCGTTCTGATTCACCTTCCTATACTTATTGGCGAGTTCCAGCAGTTTTTCAAACTTCTCTATTCGGTTCTCCGGCATATTGCCGCGAGCCTTCATTTTCTTATTATACTTAATCCAATTCAGCATCAGATGGTCTTCGACGCGGTGTTTGGAAGGCCTCCGCTTGAACCTTTCCATGTAGTCCATGATCTCCTGACACTTCGCATTCCAGGCTTCTTCAAACACATTTGCCGGCGGAACAAGCTCTTTCCAAGCCACTCCAAACTCACTCATAGAAGTGAAAACGAGATTAGCACCTTCGTTGGCAAGAGCCTCATCGGGCAAAGGTCCGGTATTGACACCTACGGTAAAGATTTTCGCGGCCACTCCGGCACGCACCCCGAGAGGCGCGTTTTCAATGACAATCGCGTTCCACGGCTTCATGTCTCCAAACATTTCCAACCCCATGAGATATGGGTCGGGGGCCGGTTTGCCTCGTTTCACGTCGTATGCGGTAACAACCTTATCTTCATCCACAAGACCTTTGAAGTCTTCCAAGATTCGTTTTATCAACGGTCTCTGACCGCTTCCCGTTACAACCCCTATCCTCAAACCGCTTTTCTGCATCTTTCTCATCAGCGGTTTCACGCCACGCATAACCTTAGCCGTGGGCATCAAGCCGAACTCATGCGTCTTCTCGTCATACATTTCCTGCGCTTCGGCCTCGCTGATGTCCTTTCCCAACTGCTCTTTCACCATTATACGGATTGTGTCCACACCTCGCTGGCCTTCCGTTGCGTATGCATCTTCGGCCGTCATGGTAAGTCCGAACTTCTTCATTGACTTCTGCCAGGCCACGGAATGATTTGGCATTGAGTCTAAAAGAACACCGTCCATATCGAAAAGTGCTACTTTCGGCTCAAATTTCTCAAAGCCGTTATCGTCAAGATACTTTTGTATAATTGTGGGAAAACTCTTTTTCATGCAGTTAAAATAATTATATAAAATAGGAATCGCAAGTGTATTAAGTGGCAACTGTAAGCGTATTAAACGGACATATAAAACAGAAACCGCAGGCTTCTTAGGGCAGAATCCTCCCATACGAAGTCTACGGTTTCATGTGTATTTTTATGCCTCTGATGCGAGTCTTTCCTGTATTGCCTTGCTCTCAGCCTCATAACCGGGCTTGTTGAGCAGCGCAAACATATTCTTCTTGTAAGCCTCAACACCCGGCTGGTTGAACGGATTAACGCCCAGCACATTGCCGCTGATGCCACAAGCAATCTCGAAGAAGTAAATCATCTGGCCGATATAATACTCGCTGAGTTCCGGAACGCTGATGCGGATATTCGGAACGCCACCGTCTACGTGAGCGAGACGTGTTCCCAACTCAGCCATCTTGTTCACTTCGTCAACGCGCTTGCCTGCGAGGAAGTTCAATCCGTCGAGGTTCTCATCGTCGTTCGGGAACAGCAGAGTTGAATTTGGCTTCTCAACGCTTATCACAGTCTCGAAGATTGTGCGCTCGCCTTCCTGAATCCACTGACCCATTGAGTGCAAGTCGGTTGTGAAATCGCATGATGCAGGGAAGATGCCCTTATTATCCTTACCCTCGCTCTCTCCGTAGAGCTGCTTCCACCACTCACTGATGTAATGCAGTTTCGGCTGATAGTTCACCATGATTTCAATCTTCTTGCCGGCCTTGTCGTAGAGTCCGTTGCGCACGGCAGCATACTGTGCGGCGATATTCTCAGCAAAAGGAACATCCTTTCCACACGCTTTCTCCATGCTCTGAGCACCCTCTACGAGTGCCTTGATATCGTAACCGGCACACGCGATAGGCAGCAATCCAACCGGAGTGAGTACTGAGAAACGGCCACCCACATTGTCCGGGATTATGAAAGACTTGTAGCCTTCCTTGTCTGCACACGTTCTTGCAGCACCCTTCTTAGCGTCTGTAACTGCAACGATAACATCCTTAGCTGTCTCTTTGCCCATCTGCTCCTCGCATTGCTTCTTCAACAAGCGGAAAGTAAGGGCTGTCTCGGTTGTCGTTCCCGACTTAGAGATATTGATAACACCGAACTTCTTGTCCTTCAAATAGGTTGTCAGCTCCGACAGGTAGTCCTCACCGATGTTGTTACCTGCGAAGAGAATGGTTGGATTCTTCTTGTCGCCAACGAGCCAAGCGAATGAATTGCCAAGTGCCTCGATAACCGCACGGGCACCGAGATAGCTACCGCCGATACCTGCAACAACCACAACCTCGCACTTCTCGCGCAGTGTGTTGGCTACAGCCTGCACCTCATCGAGGAATTCCGGAGTGATGCTTGATGGCAGATGAAGCCATCCGAGGAAATCATTTCCGGGGCAAGTACCGTTTTCAAGAGCCTCCTGAGCAGCCTTAACTGCCGGCTCATAAGCTGCGATAACGCCCTCATCAAGGAACTGAGCAGCCTTTGTGATGTCTAAACTAATATTCTTCATATCTACAAATTAAAAACTATTTTATTCTTATATATATATCATTGTAAGCATTCCGCATGGATTTCTCCACGTCAACGGAAGCTGTCGGTAAGCAGTTTTATCTCTATCTGTGGACTAATCCGCTCGTAGAGAATATTATAAACGGCATCGAGAATCGGCATATTCACGTGCATCCGGCGGTTGATTTCCTTCATACACTTCGTTCCGAAATATCCCTCGGCAATCATTTCCATCTCTATCTGCGCCGCCTTCACGTTGTAGCCCTTACCTATCATCGTACCGAACGTGCGGTTGCGGGAAAAGTTCGAGTAGCCCGTTACAAGCAGGTCGCCCAAGTAAACCGAATCTATCACGCTCCGTTCTATGGGATGCACGCTCTGCAAGAACCTGTACATCTCCTGTATCGCGTTGGAGATGAGCACCGCCTGAAAGTTGTCGCCGTATTTCAGGCCGCTGCAAACGCCCGCCGCTATGGCGTAGACGTTCTTCAAAACCGAAGCGTATTCGATGCCAATGACATCGGAACTGATTTTCGTCTTGATGAAATTGCTTGCCAATATGTCGGTAAACGCCTGCGCCTTGTCGAGGTCGGCACATCCAACGGTGAGATACGACAGCCGTTCCATAGCCACCTCCTCGGCGTGCGACGGTCCGCCTATGCAGGCAATGTTCTCGTATGGCACCCCATAGACATGATGGAAATACTCCGAGCACACAAGATTCTCGTCGGGCACGATACCCTTTATCGCCGTAACGACGAACTTGTCGCGAATCTTCGTCTTCAGTTTCTTCAGATGATTCTTCAGATATGGCGACGGAGTGACGAATATCAGGGTGTCGTAAGCCTGCGCAATCTTGTTCAAATCGCTTGAGAAGAAAATCTCATTCACGTCAAACCTCACGCTCGGAATGTACGCCGGGTTGTGCGAAAGACGCTTGAAGTCCTCGATACGGTCATCCCGGCGCATATACCAACCGATGTGATGGGTGTGTCCCACCACGATTTTGGCTATCGCCGTAGCCCAGCTTCCGCCTCCGATTATCGCTATCTTACCACAGTCAAACATTCTTCTTTGAAATGAAGAATGAAGAATGAAGAGTGAAGAATCCTTTAAATGAAGAAGTTTGCCGATCAGACATAACACACAATGCTGCCTGTCCGTTAGGCTATTCTTCATTCTTCACTCTTCATTCTTCATTCATTAGCCTTATCTATCCAAGCCTGGAACTCGTCAACCTTCGGGTTGTCGTAGCCCAACTTGTATTTCTTGTTCACGCCGCAAACGTCCATTTGCAGCTTCTGCGCCTTCACATCCTTGATGTCCGTAACGAGGTTATAGCCTGCCTTGTTGAACACCGGCACCCATTCCTCGGGCACACCAAGCGCGCCCCACTCTGCCACGGTGCTCTTCGGAATCTTCTTCTCAGGCTTCATAGTCGGGAAGAGCAGCACTTCCTGTATCGTAGGCTGACCCGTCATGAGAATCGCCAGACGGTCTATTCCGATGCCGATACCGCTTGTCGGCGGCATACCGTACTGCAAAGCGCGAAGGAAATCCTGGTCGATAATCATCGCCTCATCGTCTCCCTTGTCTGCAAGACGCATCTGGTCGATGAATCTTTCTTCCTGATCTATCGGGTCGTTAAGCTCAGAATAAGCGTTGGCCAGCTCCTTACCGTTCACCATCAGCTCGAAACGCTCGGTCAGTCCGGGCTTTGAGCGGTGCATCTTCGTGAGCGGCGACATCTCAACGGGATAGTCTGTGATGAACGTCGGCTGAATATACGTACCCTCGCAGAACTCTCCGAATATCTCGTCGATGAGCTTTCCCTTGCCCATAGTGTCATCAATCTCCATCTTCAGCTTACCGCATACCTCGCGAATCTCATCTTCCGACATTCCGTTAAGGTCGTAGCCGGTCTTCTCTTTTATCGCGTCAAGGATTGGCAAGCGGCGGTATGGAGCCTTGAAACTAACCACGTTGTCGCCTATCTTCACCTCCGTTGTTCCGTTTACGGCAATACAAATCTCCTCAAGGAGCTTCTCCGTGAACGACATCATCCAGTTATAGTCCTTATAACTTACGTAAAGTTCCATGCAGGTGAACTCCGGATTGTGCGAGCGGTCCATGCCTTCATTGCGGAAATTACGTCCAATCTCATAGACTCCTTCGAAGCCTCCCACGATAAGACGCTTCAGATAAAGCTCCGTTGCGATACGCAGATAGAGGTCAATATCGAGCGCATTGTGGTGGGTTATGAACGGACGGGCACTCGCTCCGCCAGCTATCTGTTGCAGGATTGGTGTCTCCACTTCCGTGAAACCGGCCTCATCAAAGACCTTACGCATCGTGCGCAGGATGGTGGCGCGCTTCTCAAACGTGTCCTTCACGCCCTCATTCACCACGAGGTCTACGTATCTCTGACGATAACGCAGCTCCGGGTCGTCGAACTTATCGTATGCCACGCCGTCCTTATACTTCACTATCGGCAGCGGCTTGAGGCTCTTAGAGAGCAGAGTAAGCTCCTGAGCGTGTACCGAAATCTCGCCTGTCTGGGTGCGGAACACGAATCCTTTCACGCCGATAAAGTCGCCGATGTCGAGCAAGCGCTTGAACACCTTATTATATAAATCCTTGTTCTCGTCCGGACAGATGTCGTCGCGGGTGATATACACCTGCACCCTGCCCTTCGAGTCCTGTATCTCCGCAAACGAAGCCTTACCCATCACGCGTCGGCTCATCAGTCGTCCGGCAATCGTAACCTCGCGTTTCTCGTCATCCTTGAAGTTGTCGCGAATGTCAGTACTAAATGCGTTGGTGGGGTATTCGGCAGCAGGATACGGGTCGATGCCCATATCGCGCAGCTCTTGCAGGCTCTGTCTTCTTACAATCTCCTGCTCACTAAGTTCTAAAACGTTCATACCTATTTATCGAATATATTCTTTTATTGCAATATTTTTGTTCCGCCCCCGCAGTCAAACCACAGGTTACAGGAACCCGAACGGACGCAGAAAGCGCCATTATAACGTTTGCAAATTTACTAAATATTTCCGAACCATAAGCCGTTTTTTTCATTTTTTACACCCTCCGCGCGTAAGTTCTTTATCAGCGTCAAGGGAAAACTCTCTCTAATCCTCCCTCAGGGGAGGAAGACAGACAAGAGACTTCCCGCCTCCTAATATCACTTCACGACCTGAAATCTTCAACTTTACAGCCACAAAAGTGTAAATATTATTTACCGAATTTAGCCCTCTGAAAATTCGATTCTTTCGTGCTAACGAACGTTAAATATAGGTCTCGTTACTCATTTTCGGCCGCTTTTCGACCTCAAAAATCCCAACTCAAAACTCAAAATTCGCAACTCAAAATTCCAAAACGGCCTCCGTTAGAAAAAAATCGGGTCATTTTTCTTCAAAAATTGTCGTCCTCCGAAACACTAAAAAATGCCATTTTTGCTCCATTTAACGTTTGTTAGCTTTCAAAAGTGGCACTTTTAGAGTGCGTTTTAGCCCGTTTTGCATTACAACGGGATAGGTTTTGAAGCCTAAAAGTGGGGCTGTGTCAAAATAGGCGCAGCCTCTTTTTTTTATATGGTGTAAAACATAAA
>ERZ1027188.130-NODE-130-length-33294-cov-24.793907_pt1 | contig 33294 bp, 43 predicted proteins | sample MGYA00519273_ERZ1027188 | MGnify/ENA primary metagenome ERZ1027188 (study PRJEB26926, sample SAMN06164623) | human gut metagenome | biome: ENVO:00009003; feature: ENVO:2100002; material: ENVO:00002003 | host: Homo sapiens | place: USA | collected 2012 ... | reverse complement strand
TTACAATCGTTAATTAAATATGTAGCAGCTAGTAAGCTGTAACATAAGGAGCTCACAATCCTGCCTAAGTAAATGTCTCATTAGATATCTAATGAGTGGATTGAAACTAAGCTTGATCAGCAAGCATAACCGAGTGCAAAACCATTCTCGGTAAGTGCAGTCATTGTTGGCTGACACCCACCGAATCTGATACAACTGTCATCAGTATCAGATGCAGTTTTCTTGTTTCTCTTTTCTGTTCATCGAATGTGTTGAAAATAAAGAGAACAATTTATGGCGCGATACCGAAGTGGTCATAACGGAACGGTCTTGAAAACCGTAGATGGCGATGAGCTGTCCGTGAGTTCGAATCTCACTCGCGCCGCCAGGTCTTTCATCTTTGTATGATTTTCATCCAGATGAAATAAAAACCAATTATGCTGGCAGGTTGTCGACGGGTTGAAAAGCCGTAGAGTCTAAACTATTCTCCTCTATCCTAGAAAGCGTCGGAAAGCTAGGTCCCGTTAGTAGCAGCTGAAACGTATCCTAAAACGATAGGCGTTAACACATGTTTTATAGGTGACACCTCGGAAAGACGAGGATATGCGCTGGTGTAGCTCAGTTGGTAGAGCGCTTGAATGGGGTTCAAGAGGCCGCAGGTTCAACTCCTGTCACTCGGACTATTTTCTTGATTATGAATGAGGTGATGATATGAAAAAATGGCTTACACGAATGCCTGTAATAAAAAAGTATATTGATATTGTAGTAAATATTGACGATTACGAAGATACTTCACCTATTGCTGCTACGTCATTCACACAAGCAAGAACATTTCAACCATCTGTTAAGAAACAGCTCAAGATGTCAGATGAAGCGTTGAATATGTATACAGATTTCTTAAATTGCATACTGGAAGTAATTGCTAGAAATGGATTGAAAATATCTAAGCAATACCAATCTAAGAAAGGCTACACATACTATATTCAGGTTGATCATATCGGAGTAATTGACGGAACAAAGATAAAATACGAAATAACATTCAGGATAAATAATCATGTTAATCCCACGTTGAATAAAGGACCTAAATTTGAAGGCAGCCGACAAATGGTCATGCCTATAATGAAAGATATCAAGCTTGGAAAATTTGATCCGACTGTTTATTCCGAAGCAATGCTTTATCTAAATAAAGTTTGTAAAGGTATACGAGAAGACAATAGAGATATTCTAGTAAACGAAAACACCTATTTTAATTGAAGTAGCTAGAATCGTTATACAAAACGCAGGAGGCATCTATCTCAGATACAATTCTACAACGTAAATAGAGGAACACTTTCGTCATGATGGACGGTAAGATACTCTTGAAGTCGCCCAAAACAAATAAATTAGTATCATCATGTAGCAACAAATATGCTGGTGTCCCATAGAGGTTGATTGGAACGGTCTTGTAAGCCGTCGGCTATTGCCCACGTCGGTTCGAATCCGACCACCAGCTCCATCGCAAGAGCGTCACTGGCTCAGCGTAGCACAGCACATGGATAGGAGGAAGCTTCATGAGAAACGACGCGCATGCTTTCTAAGTCTTAAAAAGGAGGACTTAGAAAATGAGCAGAAGCTATAAGAAAACGCCGTGGTGCGGAGATAGGAAAGGCAAATGGAAAAAGCGCAGAGCTTCAAAGGTTGTACGTAGATATCTAAAGCACCACCCAGAAGATCCGTGCCAAAGCGCGCAATACAAGAAAATCTACTGTTCATGGAACATATGCGACTACGGGTTCTTATATCCATGGGAAGAGCATTGGACGTATGTGCAGGCAGAGAATTCACATGTGAATGCGAATGAGACAAAACGTTCGAAAAAAGACGAGTACCGTCAGTGGTATCAATGGTACAAAGCAAAATAACAATCGGTTATGCGCTCTCCGATAAAAGAGCGCACATGATGGGCTATGGTGAAAAGGCAACACATCAGACTTTGACTCTGACATTTGTTGGTTCGAGTCCAACTAGCCCAGCCAAGTAAAAGAAGACGTTTTATCTTCTTTATTCTTCTGTTTGTGGCATCAGGACAAACAAAATGCCACACAACATGGGAATGTAGCTCAGTAGGTTAGAGCGCATGACTATAGGTCATGAGGTCGAAGGTTCAAGCCCTTCTGTTCCCTCCAAAGCCTATGTCAGTATAGGTCTTGAAATGATAAATAGACCAATACATTATATCTTTAGAGAGATAATGTATCTGATGAAAAGAGATCATCAACTCTCGGCGAAATATAACTGTTGTGACGAATGTGTCGATTGACACAAATAAGTAGCAGGTTCGTCGCTGCGCTTAATCTACTGAACTGCAATGTTGATGTAAGCAGTAGTGGTAAAGCAAGCCATTCAGGGAGATTAAGAAAAAGTTTGCTTATTTAGTAGAAAGAGGGTTGGAGGGGCACAGCAAGTAGAATAAATGCAATAGGGCAACAAATTTGAAAGCTAATAAAGGATGTGCTAAGGAATAGAAGTAAATACCTCTGTCTATTGTGTATTTCTACTAAATGAGTTTAACTTTTTATTAAGGAGTTTCTAGTGTATGAAAACAGTTAAAAAGTTCCACACTTTTAGAAAGAGATTTTCTTCGTTATCAGATATTGCTAAATTCTTGAAATCTTCAAATAAGCTTTATTTGCATGAGCCACTGAAACAGCTATCTAAAAACGAATTAGCAATTCTGTCAAAGAAACGCCGATCGTTAAATAACATGTAGCGCAGCTGTTAGAGCTAACGCCTTTAAGCAATGAGTTGTAGGTTGAAGTTCGGCAACTAGCTACATTTGATATGCGGATATAGTGTAACGGTAACATCCGACTCTTCCAAAGTCGTGTTGCGGGTTCGAGTCCCGTTATCCGCTCCAAGAGGGAGTATGCACCCCGCTACCCATCTAGTATGTCGACTATCTGATGGCGCGAAATCAACTGAAAAGAGCATATATGCAAACTTGTCGCATATGAGTACAAGTGTCGTAAAGTCAATACGATTTCTAACTATTTTGACAAAGGCAGAAAAGCTGCTATAATCGGGTGCAGAAACCATTCCCGATAACAAATAAGGGCCTTTAGCTCAGTTGGTCAGAGCAGCATACTCATAATATGAAGGTCCAGGGTTCGAGTCCCTGAAGGCCCACCACAATTGGTACAACACGACTGTAACGACTCTCGCAGTTTAGAGTTGTATCCCTCTTCTTGATTGAGGTGTGAAGTGTCAAGAGAGCCTACGACGAGTCTTATGGGCACCACCTAGCGGTGAAAAGATAAGACAATCGTCATTAGATCTAAGTTGTCCGGCAGTGTTAATGTTATTGAATCATAGTGAAATTGTGATCACATCTGCCGGATACATATCCTCCCGTAGTGTAGTGGTAGCACTAGCGTCCGTCAGGGCGAAGGATCCGTTCGAATCGGAAGGGAGGCTGTCCTGCACAGACAGAGTGCGCTGTTGGCCTACAGTTGAAACTTGGCAAAGCTTCATAGCCGAAGAGTAGCGACAAATAGAAGCGAGGCAGAACAATGGTCTTAGGTCTGCAAGTAAGCTTATCGGCAACAGAGGAGAGCCTTATGCTTGCTAGGTGTTCTAGACGCCTTTCTCCTCATCATATGCAGCTATAGTGTAATGGTAACACTCAACTCTTCCAAAGTTGCATTGCCGGTTCAAATCCGGTTAGCTGCTCCACAGAAATTCTACAGAAAAGGTGACAAATATGGCTATTTATAAATGCCCAGTTTGCGAGGGAAGAGGATTTGTTCCTTTCGGATTCTATACAAGTCAACCATATGATGGAAGCTCAGTAACTGGTTCTGCTTCAACTGAATTATGTAGGAGTTGTGATGGTAGAGGTATAATATTTGAGGAATGCCTTAGAACAGCTTCAAATAATAAGCAAAAGATCTGTAGCAATTGCGAAATGAATGATGGAATGGTGTATATGTCCAATCCCCCTAAGTACAGATGTACTTTATCTGGTTGTTTTAATGAAGGAACACATCTATGCGATATAGATGACGTGATGGATAAGTGAAACAACTATCCAATACAATATAGAGGTCGGTAGGACGCTAGAGTGTGCTGACCGAATCGTTCCGTCCAGTGATGGCGCACCTGGACGGTTCTTTTTTTGTTGTTAGATGAATCAAATTATTAACGAATTATTAACGGATATTGAATTTTCCATGCAAATACCATATAATATAATCATAAAGAAGATGGTCCAATCCAACACATCAAAAAGCTTCAAAGCTAAGGAGGACAACATGAAAGGATACATTATCAAAGTTACATACCTCACAGGCCCACATGAAGGAAAGTCTTATTTCCTTCAAAAAGGTGGGTTTGTAACATCTGATCCAGATAACCAGTGGTCACACAATTGTTACAAGACAGAAAATATCTGCAAGTCGGTTTGCAGACAACTTGGATGCAATAACAAGATTGACCACATGGTGGAGGAGAAAACCAGAGAGTTTCAGATTCAACACGGTCGCGATGTATCAGATTCAATGATCTACGAATTGGAGTACTACGAACCGTATTTCGTCAAAAATGTTTACAATTCGGATGTTTACTGAGGAGGTATTCACAATGATCATCAATTCTCGTTCAGAAGCCTACAAGGCTGTTGCAGATAATTTCGATCTCGCATGCAACTTTCAGATGACTGCCATCAATGTATTCCATAAGGACTTGATTACCGGCGAAATCAATCTCACTGATATGCTCAGTCACGACAGTGTTCAAGCCATTGTTTGGAAGGATAACTATCTTGAATCGTTAAAGAAGCTAGGCGTGCCTTACATCTGCTATGTAGGAGATCATTTCACAGAAGCGTCTGGCGCTTTAGAATTCGAGGAGGACAAGTAACTACATATGAAAGAAATCAAATTTTTACTCAGTAATCATGAAGTAGAAACAATGAGAGCAGCATTCAACAACTCTTTTTTACAGAGACCCAATACAGAAGCAACAGATAACGAAATCGATGACGCAGACAGCGATATCGCAAGATTTATTATCTGGAACTACGTTAAATTTTACGAAGCGATGAAAGGTACGGAGGAATGACAATGATGGATAGAAAAGTTGACATGGCTCTGTTTTCTGCAAACAATTGGATCAATTACCAGCTTGAGATGCAGAAAGCTGCGATTCAAATCATAGGAAACGCAATTGAAGAAACAAAGAAAGCTTACAAGATTCAGAGCAAACAAGACTTCGATAAAGATGAAGGAGTTGAAGTTTTCACAAGCGCCGACATCGCAGAAATCTGCAAGTTGCTCAATAGCTCAGAATCTGAGATTGAGTCTGTCATCTCTAAGCTAGAAGAAGCAAAGGAAATGATGCCTGATTTTGATAGGAGACCAAAGCAGGAAACGAGCAAGCAAGAAATCTAGCATATTGGGAATGGCTAAAGAACCATCAAGAGGTGTGTTTTGGATCGTTGACGGAAAAGTCATTTCATTTCCTTTCTATAATAACATAACGTCTCTCGGTGTTGCCAAATCAGGTTTAACTTACAATCACAAAAAGTTATGGCCAGAGGTTAAACTTAAAGGATGTAACAAGCCGTATAATTACTATCCTCGAAGAAGAGTCGAACTAGGTAGAAAATTTACTATTATTTATGTAAATCCGAGTATCGACAAGTTTGACCTAGCTGAGGTCAGAAAGGATCTTGAGCTCACTGATGAGCCGAAAGTAATATTTGACAATTCAGATCATTACAGATGTTATCTTGATGACGGATGAGAGCCAGATAATTAACAATCGTTATATGATAAGAGGTGAATAAATTGAAAAAAGTTATCTACTCTTCTAAACAGCTGAAGGATAAGTACAAGAAATTAGCGGAAAAGCTTTACAAACAAAATAAATCTATAATGGAGAGACTTAAAGATAAATGATAGATAGACAATTAGTTGAAGCACTCAACAAATGTGTTTGCGATAAAAATCAACAAGAATCTCATTTAATAAATGAAAATAATCTCTTGTCTGCTTTGTCGGTACAGCAATGGTTTGAAACAAACGAAGTTAGAGCTGCTGCGATATTTAGATCGATAATACAAGGGCATCCATTTCAAGACGGCAATAAGCGTACAGCTGTTCTTTTAATTATGTACATCCACGAAGCTAAAGCTTCGCGGTTTTACGGCTCGAAATATAAAAGTAGCTGAAGGTAAACTCAAGAATCCAGAAGAAATAGCAAATATTCTGTATCCTTGATCAAGAATCGTTATTTTGTATAGTTTTGTGGTATGAACGGGAAGAAATTAGGACAAATTTGTTTACTAGTTATTGCTGCAGGCGGTATTGTTGATTTAGTATTGCTTGCAATTTATCTATTCTTTGTTTTATTTGCGAGTAGATAGCCTGATTCAGCTCTAGGGTCCGAGATACAAAGTATGCGAAAGGAAGATGCAGTTGAGACGATCACTACGCGTAACAGCATCTAACTCAAATAATTCAAATGTAGAAATAATAGAGATTGAATTCTACGTGAATACAGCGCAAATTACTAACGCAGATTCTGCTAGAAATTCAAACTTTAAAGAAAACAAGCTAAATACTTACAAGAAGATCTTCAAAGCATTTGTGGACAATGCAATAAGGTTGATGAAAGAAAAGCATAGTAAGATTGTAGATATTCATCAATCTAACAGAGCTGGATCAAATTCTTGGTATGTCTCTATGTACCCAGCAAATTCTAAAGGAGAAGTAAAATCAAAGTATTTATTTATCTTCAGATTCTCTGATCACTCAGTTCCTAATTTTGAAGAAAGATCAGCTAAATACAGAGACGAGCTAGCGCAAGCTAACAAACTATCTGAACAATCAAAGCAGCTAAACATTCCGTTTGAAATCGTTGTCAGGAAAGATAACAACGAAAATCATTTCAAGTCATTCGCTGAGGCACTGGACTATGTAAACACAATATTAGAAAACGAACAGCGTTGATTGAACGCGGGAAGTTGATAAAGGTATCAACAATACACTACAGCATGGTGGGTTTGCTGTAGACAAAATACAATCAGCTCGATAATAGAGCTGTTAACGAAGATTCGGTTATGCACAAGCATTTCCGAATCTTTTATTGTGTTTGTTTAGAGGTGATAAAGATGAAAATACTAAGATGTCCTGTATGCAATTCAAAAATCGTTATTTTACATGATATAGATACTAGATTTGGCGAAATCCGATATCGTATACTTTGTTCAGATTACAGATGTGTAATCAACGATGTATGCGCTTCTAGTTCAACTAAATTAGGTGCGTATAAATTATGGATAGCAATGAGGAGATGGGTCTTACGTGATCACAGAAGAAATTGAAGTATGGAAAGACATTCCAGATTATGTGAGCTATCAAGCTTCAAGCTTAGGTAGAATTCGTCAATCGTTGCCAAACAGCAACTACAAATACCTAAAGCCTAGTATGACGACAGATGGATATTTAACAGTACACGTAGTAAGATGTCCGCTTAGATATCCAACAGTTGCTAAACTAGTTTGCTTAGCATTTCATGGACACCCTTCGCTTGATATTATTCATCCAGTTGTAGATCACATAAACAATAATTCAACAGATAATCGACCGGAAAATTTAAGATGGATATCACAAAGAGAGAATGTCAATCAAGCAATTAAGTACAGAATAGGTAAATGCCAAATACGATGCAAAGAAACAGGCGAAATATTTGATTCTATTTCTGCAGCGAGTAAGCAGCTTAGCATTCGTTACTATTCGATATATAACAATCTGAGGAATAATATTCCAACGCATGGATTATCATTTGAAAGGATAGAAAAGACAGATGGCTGAAGAAACATGGAAAGACATCCCGAATTATACACCGTATCAAGCTTCTTCATTAGGTAACATCCGAATGAAACTGACTGACGGTTCATTTAAGCTACTCAAGCCGTTCTTAAACATGGATGGTTACTATCAAGTAGCTGTCAAGAACTGTCCTACAAAGCTACCTAACCTTCACAGGCTTGTAGCTTTTGCGTTTCATGGTGTACCAGAAACTAGGATGGTAGTAGATCATTTGATTAACATACATACTGATAATAGACCTGAAAATCTAGAATGGGTTACGCAGAAAGAAAATATGCGAAGAGCAAAGGCGATGGGACTATATACTAAGAAAACAAAAATCAAATGCGTGGAAGACAACATCATCTATGAATCTATCGCAGACTGCGCGAAGAAAACAGGTATTCGACCTGCAAGTTTGTGGAGTGCTACAAGAGACGGTACAGCAATTCGTGGTAAACATTATATAAGAATTGAGCAAGAAAATATCTAAATATTAACAAATTATTAACGACAGTTGAATTCACCTTCAAGATCGCTTATAATATAAGTATCGACATATAGTTACACATATCAGAAATCAGAAAATAACTGATACAAAAAAAATTGGAGGTACCACATGGAGAAGAACATTGTAAATTCCGTAGCAGATCAGATTCGAGTACTGCAGGAACATGAAGTCATTGCTTCAAAAGCTGGATTGCACTACGCAGTTATGTTTGTGCAGCTAGATGATAAATCAGAGGTGTTCTGGCACGATATTTGGTCACAAGATAAGAATATACTCATGTGGATGCTAGACCAACTTGAGGCGAGTTATAACGATATGGAAGACGTCGGATATGAGTCATATATTGGTACGCATATCCGTAACATCGGTTCGAGCGGATTAGCTTTCAGCAATTAACAGAGAGTCTGTAACATGTCTTCGGAGCAGATCAATTCACAAATAGATTCAACTGATGTCAATATTTCTAAGGAGACCCAATATGAAACGTATCCAGTCCATCAATGAATTTCATAATGCAAAAGCAGATGTTATCAACAAAGCTAATAGGGTCGACGGATTCGCAGGTATGTGCTTCTTCACAGATCCCGTAACCGGCTACACTATTATGCTAGATGTAATCAGCTCAGACAGAAATGTAGTAGAAGATTGGCTGGATAACTGTAGCAATACATATCGAAGAAATCGTGAAAGTTTTGTATCGTATCTAAATAATGATCTTTATTATGATGGTGTAAAGCGAGATTGGGCTTGGTCTTTACTTGGCAGCATCTTTCAGTTCGCATAAACATTGTAGGATACGTTACAATTGGAGAGCAAACATGATTACTACAAAAGATTTGGCATACTTTAGAATTGCCAAGCAAGCAGCTAAATTGTCTACCTGGAAACAAGTCAGGTATCAAATTGGGTGTGTAGTAGTATTGAACCACAGAATAATCAGCAGCGGTTTCAACACAACAAAGACAGATACCCTTCAGAAGAAATACAACAAAGAGAGATTCACAGAAGAATCGTGTCATATGGCTCATGCGGAGTTGTCAGCTTTGAAGCCGTTGTTATATGATAACACGATTGATGCCTCTAAGCTTAAAGTATATGTATACAGAGAGTTGAAAACTGGTAAGCTCGGCTGTGCTCGTCCTTGTAAAAGTTGTATGAAACTGATAAAAGACATCGGCATTCGTTACATATATTATACAACTTCCGATGGATACGCGGAAGAAAAAATATTGTATACCTAAATACTAGTAAATACAGTTACAGTAAATCCGATTATCTAGAATCTGTTACAGATATATTGAAGTGAGATAGGAGGCTACCATATGAAGAAGTGGATCAAATGCAGTCAACCGATATTTGCAATGGCTACAATCAATCCGCAGCTAAATACAGAATTTGGAATATTTGTTGAAGTGTTTCAAAACAACGAAGGCAGTATTCCGCATGTACATGTGTATCACGACAAATCTAGAAACAAGCGAAGATGCTCAATAATCCGACTAGATAAACCTGAATACTCAACACATCACAAGTATAATCCTGCGATGCCTAAAGATGTGAAAGAAAAATTTCTTAAAATAATGACTCAACCTTGGCCCAGTCACATCATTCAGCTTTCCGATGGATCGTATCGACCTGCAACAGGATACGAAGCTGCAGTTAAGATTTGGGCAGATACATTTGAAAAAGGAAGTTTAGCGAAATTTAATCTAGATAAGAATGGTGACATTATCAACATAGATTATTCTAACATTTAAGAATATATTAGGAGGTATTGCAATGAACACAAAATTAGACGTTGTAGTTAAAATGAATGAGCTTCAGGCTGAACTTATCCGTAGATATCAGGAAGAGCTCAAGCAGCTTAAAGCTGACATGAAGAAACAAGATCAATCATACACAGATTCTGAGTTAACTCGAGTAGGTTCTATATGCTGTGAGCTAGTTAATTCTAAGCGCAGCTAGTAGATGCACAAGTATAACAGCTTGATAGATAAAAGTTATATGTAGGAGGACAAAATGTCATTTAGCGCCTTAGAGAAAAAGATACAGGCAAATGCTCAAAAGTACTATACAGATGGCAGTCAAGAGCTTTCAGACAAAGAATTTGACAAGCTTGTTGACAAGCTTAAAGAAGAAAATCCAGCTTCTCCGATGCTAAAAACAGGCTGGGGATACGATGTAAACTCAGATACAACATATGGACATAAAGTTAAGCATAAGTACGGAGAAGTTGGATCTCTCGATAAGGTTCATAATTGGAAAGAATTGAAAAGTTCTTTGAGAAATTCTGAAGTTGTTACTTCCTTGAAACTCGACGGACTTTCTGTTGTAATGTACTATGAATCGGGACAGTTCAAATCCGCAGTGACTCGGGGAGATGGGGTAACAGGCATTGATATCACAGACAAGATCGGGATAGTGCTGCACAGAACGACTCTGAATGATAACACATTCAGTGGGGGAGTTAGAGGCGAAATTGTTATGTCTAATGAGCAGTTTCGACGTTACAAATCTCAGCACGAAGATGCAAAGAATGCAAGAAATACCGCTGCAGGTATCATCAATTCTAAAGAATTGTCAGAAGATCTAGATTTTTTATCTGTTGTAGTATACAAAGTTGTCGGAGGTAATAGAGCGTTTGACAATTACTCCAGTATGCTGAGTTGGCTTCATTCAAATTTTGCAGATGTCGTAAATTGTGATATAACTAAGCTGTTTGAAGATACACTAGATTCCAGAATGGTTGAATACAAAGATGCTTGGTATGATGAATATCCGGCAGATGGAATTGTAATTGCCAGCCAAACTTTAAAACTACAAGAAGCAAACAACGAGTATATCTACGATTTTGATTCTCAAGCGTTCAAGTTTCCTGCCGAATCGAAATTAACTAGAGTTAAATCTGTAGATTGGTCGCTATCTAAAACTAAATACATGATACCTGTTATCAATGTAGAACCCGTTCAGTTATCCGGAACCACTGTTCAGTTTGCAACAGGATTCAATGCGAAGTACATAAAAGATCACAACATTGGGCCAGGAGCTGAAATTGAGCTTTGCAAAGCAAATGAGATAATCCCTTACGTGCTGAATGTCGTCTCTCCGTCGTCTGACATGTCAATTCCTACACACTGTCCGTGTTGTGATGCGGAGTTGATTCAAGCTGGTGTGAACTTGATGTGCCCCAACTATAAGTGCACTAATTATCAGAAGACAGATCTCCTGATTTGGTGCAATCTATTGTCTCCAGTTGACGGCATTGGTGATGTACTCAGAGAAAAATTCTTGTATGAAGTATTCGGAGATTTGACTACAGTCGATTCTCTCATGTCTAAATCTGTAGAGGATCTAGACATAGAATTCTCAATGTACAATGGATCTGGAAAGCAGTTTGATCTATTCAAACATTCGGTATATATGTTGTTCAATCAATCTGTTGATATTGCAACAGCTTTGCAAGCTTTAAATATTCCTAGATTAGGTCTAGAAACTTCTAGAAAACTGTCTGAATATCCAGATGTAATTGAACGAATACTCAAAGTGAGTTTAGGAGAAGTTCCCGTTTCCGATGTATCGAATCTAGATAGCTTTATCGGTTATGCTAACGCAAATTCCATCTTAAGCCATTTAGATAAATTCGCAAGGCTGAAGTATATATGGGATAGAATATCTTGGACTGAAGCAACTGCCGATCGAGTTAAAGTTGCAATTACAGGTAAATTGTCTGTAAAACGATCTGAATTTGAATCAGAATTAAATCAACATGGATTTGAACTTGGATCATTGTCTAAAGAAACTGCTTATCTAATTACGGATGACCCGAATAGCGGAAGTAGCAAGAATATTCAAGCTGACAAATACGGAGTATCTAAAATAACTGAACAAGATTTCCGAAATAAATTCATGAGGTGATTATATGCAACTAGTTCAACCTTCTGTAGTTCGAATCGTAGAATCTGATCCGTTGACTCAGATCGAAAACGCCGCTAGAACTTGCTATAAGTCAGAAAGCAAAGCAGCTGCAGGCTCAGCAAAACGAATGTTTGATAATCTAGTTAAAAACAAACATACAGCGATGCTAGAGCATGCTAGTTTAGTTTTTCAAGTATTTGACACAGATTATTATGATGCACTTAAACATAATCTTAGCAAGTACATGAATTTCACAGAACACTGGATTATCAGCAAAGCTGATTCTAGATATACAACACCCCGATTTCTGATGTCTGGAAATATCAGAGCTATCAATGATTCATGCATTCGTCAGATATATGAAGCAATGATTCAAGCTGGCCTATCTGATCTGTTGTACCCTGATAGCTATCCTAAAGAAAACGAAAATTGGCCAAACGATGAACTACTCCCAAACACTAAAATCAAAGTAGTTGATATTTCTGAAATAGAGGATTTATCAGAATCTGAGAAACTTAATCATGTATACAAGAGTTTTAGAATCAAAACAGATAGAGCTGTATCACACGAAATTGTACGTCATAGGACAATGAGTTTTGCTCAGCAGTCTCAGAGATACGTTAAATACAATTCCGATGATATCGAATTCGTTGAACCTAGTTGGTATAGAAGTTCAACAGACGACATCAAGCAGATATTTTGCAATTCTCTACTACAATCTGAAAAGGCATACAACGAACTAATGTCAAATGGTTGCACTGCACAGGAAGCTAGATGTGTGCTACCTAATAGTACAGCTACAGAAATTGTCGTTACAGGAAATCTTAAAGCTTGGAAGCATTTCATCAATCTTCGATACAAAGGTACAACAGGAAAACCTTATCCAGATATGAAAATAATTTCTGAACAGATCTACAATGAACTTAAAGTAGATCCGTTGTGTAAGGATGTAATAGAGTAATTTTTTTTGCCATCTCATTAACATAACAAACATTAAATTATAATCACCTCTAGAACCTATAATAGAAATGGATAGGTCAGAGGTGATTTCTTTATGTGTGAATGCTGCAAGCTACATGTCCCAGATACAAATATCGACATAGCGAATGATAGTTATGTTAAACTCGGAAGATTTGATGCAACGATCTGGATAATTAAGCATGGCTGGTATCAATGTGACGGCAATCGTCCACATTGCGGGTGGTATTTTCAGCAAAAAGATGACCCTGCTATGATAAAACCTGTATCATTGCCAGATCTATACGATATATACGAAATACCGTTGTAAAGCGAGGTGATATCATGAACTATATACAAATACCTGGTAGCATCACTAAGTTATATGAAGGCGATGTAGTAACGATCGACACATATCCAGGAACTAAGTGGATTGTTCAGCACGGATGGTATATTTACAGAGGACTGCAGAAAAACGGCTGGTATTTCTGTTCCGTAGATACTCAAACTACGTTACCTGCTACAAACGATGTGCTGCTCAATGTTTCGGACGTTTCCGGGTCAACTGGATGCTGTAAACCTGACACATCTTGTGGATGCCATTGTCCTCCTCCGCCGTGTCCTCCGCCTCCGTGTCCGCCGTGTCCTCCACCTCCTATAGATCCACATAGATTTCAAGTAGAACATGCGTTCATAACTGTAGATACAGAAGCCGAAAGAGACTATCTACTAGCGAATCAGTTGATTCCTGATGGTAAGATAGTAAAAGTTAATCAGACTACTTCTGGAACTAAATACTTCACCTGGAATCAAGTAGCTTCTAAATGGGAAGAGGAAACATTTGGAATCACTCCAGATAAGTATGTAACAACCGAAAGCTTGCCAGACAAGGTAGATAAGATTATAGAATCAAGCGAAAAAGTTCATGAAGTTATCAAAGAAGTCTCTGCTGAAACTGTACAGTGGAGTAAACTAGAAGTAAGGAGTGAAATAAGCTAATGGCATCAAAAGTTCTTTTTAGTTATGGCTCAATTGATCTTTACAAAGCATTGTCAGTCAAAGATGAAAATACATTGTATTTTATCACAGACTCTCATGAAATTTATAAAGGTTCTGAGCTAATCGCGGATAAGACAGAACTCAATGTTAAGTTTGTATCCGCAATTCCGTCTGCAGCTACTGCTGTAGAAAACGTCTTGTACATTGCTACCGTAGAAGGAAAAACAACGTCTTGGATCAAGTCTGGGTCAACGATGATTCAAGTAGGTGGCGGAGAAGCTACTGAAATTTCAGACGGAGTTCTGAAGATCACCAATTTTGCCGAAGGCACTATCGCAAAGACACTAGATGCAGCGACAGACGAGCAGATTCCAACTGCTAAGGCTGTATCTGATGCAATCACTACAGCAGTTGGCCAGCTAGACTCTGCGTTTGTAGACGTAGCTACAGAAGCAGCTCCAGAAGGAACTGCAGGTACTGTACTCAAGTTTACAACTAAGGGTGGAGAAACTAAGTCTGTAACTATTGCAGATATTTTCCTTGCCGGTGCTACATATGACAGCGCAAAGCACATCTTGACGCTAACACTTAATGATGCACAGCATTCTAAAGTAGAGGTTGACTTATCTACTCTTGTCGGATCTTCTCTGTCCGATGTATCTGTAGGTGAGGATGAAGCGTTTACAGTAGAATTAGGCGCTGGTGCTACGCTTGGTGGATTCAAGACAGGCGACAAGATTGCAAAGGATATGACAGTTGAAAACATCGTCAAGAAGCTTTTAATGAAACAGGTTCCTCCGACATATGTTCAGCCGTCTGTTGCAATTTCTAATAATGCTGGCTCATCTGCAGGTAATTACGAGATCGGATCTACTTTGAATGTCAAACTTCGTGCTACGTTTACGCAGCATGACGCAGGCCAACTTACAAACATTCAGTTCAAGAAGAACAGTGTGAATGTGGGTGAAGCTTCTACATCTACTCCTGCAGATTACGCAGAAGAATCATTGTCCCTCGTTTCTGCTACTACATATTCTGCAACCGCTACGTATGCAGAAGGTGATGTAAAGAACGATAACCTGGGACAAGCTTATCCGACCGGACATATTGAAGCAGGTTCTAGAGATACTAGCAATTATGTATTCACTCCGTACCGTATGGGCTACTTCGCTGGATATACTTCTGACGTAGCTGAATTGACATCTGCAGCAATTCGTAATCTTCAAACAAAATCTAACGCAGCTTACAGAGCAGGATCATTTAAGATCACAGTTAGAGCTGGAGCTAAGCGTGTTGTCATTGCTGCGCCTGCAACTAACGCAGGTGTTACCAAGATTCTAAATGAATCTGCTTTGAACGCAGACGTCACATCTACCTTTGCTAAGTCCACTATTGATGTAGAAGGTGCTAACGGTCATGCAGCTATTACATATAATGTTTGGACATATGTTCCGCTTAACGCATACAGCCAGGATGCTGTTCTTGCTGTTACGCTAGGTTAAATTATAGAAAGGAGTGAAACTTAATGGCTACAATCAATAAAACAAATGCTTTCATGGAGTTCCCTCTTCAAATCAGCCGTCAGTATAGCGGTCCAATTGAAAGATATTCCGTATTCTATTCTCTAGAAGAGGCTACTACATATGCTACTACTAATCCAATTGCATATGTAGGTCAGATTGTAACAGTTGTTGACGAAGATAAGAAGAATTCTGTTGCATATCAGATTTCTAATGTAGATGGCGATCTAGTTGAAATCGGTGCAAGCAAGCCGATGCTGTTCGTCGACAACGAATCTGCTATGCTAGCTCTAAAAGATCTTGAAGCTGGTCAGCAAGTTTACAGAGAAGATACCAGCACGGTATGGATCTTTGCTGGCGGAGATGCAACCCAGCTTGCAAACTGGCGCGAATCTGCTGCACACAGCGATACAATCTGGCAGGGTACCGAAAATAAAGTTATTTTCAACGCTATTACAGAAGCAGCTTATAAAGCTCTTGATGTAAAGGATGTAAATACACTTTATTTTATCACAGATGCGGGCAGAGTTTGCAAGGGTTCAGCAGACCTAACGAAATCTGTTATTGTAACTGACACGGTACCAGCAGTAGCAGATGCAATTCTAGATAAGCTCTACATCAATTCTACTACATTTGAAGCAAAGATAACGACAGATAACGCAAGCTGGATTGTTCTTACTCCAGGTTATCTAACAGATGGTGCTAACTGGGCAGATGCAGATTCTAACAAGTTTGCTACTATTGGACTCATCAAGAAAGGAATCAAAGCTGCAGTAGACGCGATTTCACTTGCTACTACGTTTGATGCTGTCACAGGTAGTGTCAAGGTAGGTGAAGGTACAGCTGCTACGCTTACCGGTGTTGCTCACGGAATCACCTATGATGCGTCTACGCTTACTATCACTATTCCGCAGTATGGTTCTGATAATCTAGTTGTAAACATTCCAAAGGACAAATTCGTAACTGCTGGTAAGTATTACGAAGATTATCCAGAAACAGATCCAACACAGCATAAGGTCATTGTTCTAACTATTGATGGTCAGGCTGATCCTGTTATCATCCCTGCAGAAGCGCTTGTAAATATTTACAGTGCAGACAACACCAGCAAAAATGTTGTAATTTCTGTATCCGATGACAATAAGATTTCTGCTCAGATCCTCATCGATCCGAATACTAAGAATGCACTTACGTATTCAGATGCCGGATTCCTTGTAGACATCTCTGGTAAGCTGGACAAGCTAACTTCTGCACTAGGTGACAAGATTGTCATCAGTGATGCAAATGGAAATGTAGTTGAGAGTAAGTTCTCTATCCAGTCTGGGGGCGAATTATCAGTCTCTGCAGAAAATATTGCAACTAATAATGTTGTATCTGCTGCAATCGCTAAGAAAGTTACAGCAGTAGCTGGAACCGAGAACAACATCATTTCATTTGGCACAGATGGTGCTATCAAAGATTCTGGTAAAACTATGGGCGGTGCTACGCTTTCTGAAACAGTTTCTGCCGATACTCTTGCTTCAGAAGCTGCTGTATCTGCAGCAATTGACGAAGTAATGAGCTGGAGAGCTCTCTAATATCGTACAATAATCAAATATGTATGTTGTGTGTTCTCACAAGAATGCACAACATACTAAATATATTTTAGGAAAGGGGCTAAATATATGCCTTCAACTTCAGGAATTATTGAATTTAAGTATGGTCTGCAAGCTGCGTATAACAGTGCAACCAAAAACGCAAACACGATCTACTTTACGACAGATGCTCAGAGACTCTTTGTAGGTGATACTGAGTATACTCGTCCAGTTTCTCATGGCGCTGCTCTGCCTTCTAGTTTCTTGCCTCCGGATTCACTGTTCGTGCTAGAGGCAGGTACCGCTCGTTCACTCTACTTCAGCAAGGATGGCAAGACTTGGGAACTCATTGCTAAGCTCAACGCTACGATCGCTAATGGTGTAGTTGGTAACAACTCAGAGGGTGCTGTTGACTTCGGTGGTAGCTTCAAGATTCCGAAGGTTACTTATGATGACCGAGGTAACATTACTGCAGCAGAAGATGTAACTATTACGCTTCCTGCAAAGCCTGCCGATATCAAGAATACCGTTAAGGTGGATGGAACCGGAAATGCTGTTACGAGTGCTACCTTTGATACTGCAGGTCATGCACTTACTCTCACAAAGGGTGAGACGTTTGCAACTAAGGCTTCTGTCGACGCACTTGCAGAGAAGCCGGCAATGGATATTACCTCAACTCAGATAACGAACTGGGACAATGAGGTAGGTGCAAAGGCCCTTGCAAATGCTGCTGTAAGAGCTAATGCTGCTATCACCGGCGGTACGCATACTAAAATCACGTATGATTCAAAGGGACTTGTAACTGGTGGTACAGATCTTACTGCTGCAGATATCCCGACGTTAACACTAGCAAAGATTTCAGACGCTGGTGATGCAGCTAAGAAGGGTGTAGCTACCACTGTTACAGCTGGTGGCACGGACCTCCCGACTGCTGGTGCTGTTCAGACTGCAATCAACTCTGCTATTTCTGGTGTAACGCAGTTTGAAATCGTGAAGGTCGAGTCTTTCGACAAGCTTCCGTCTACGGGTGTAAAGGGTGTAATTTACCTTGTTCCACATACTCATGGATCAAACGATACATTTGATGAGTATATCTGGAACACATCAGCAACCAAACCGGCATACGAGAAGATCGGCAACACGGATGTTGATCTATCTGGATATGTTCCTACCTCTCGTAAGATCAACGGTCAGTCACTTGATGCAGATGTCAATATTACTACAATTACAGGTAATGCTGGATCTGCAAACAAAGTAAATCATGCAATCACGATTGATGGTCAGAAATTCGACGGTTCTGCAGCAGTAACAATCAGCACCGCAAAGAGCGTCAGCTCTCTCACGGATACAACTATCACATCAGCTGCAAACGGCAATTCTCTTGTCTACAACGGTACTGCCTGGGTAAACAAGACGCTTACTAAGGCTGATGTAGGTCTTGGAAATGTAGACAATACTGCTGACTCTGCTAAGTCAGTTGCGTCTGCAGGTAAGCTGACAACTGCCAGAACTATCACGCTTGAGGGTGATGCAACTGGATCTGTTTCCTTCGACGGATCTAAGAATGTGTCTATCGCAGTAACAGGTGTTAAGGCCGCAGCAGATGGAGAAGGTAACAACATTGTAGCTACGTATGCTACAAAGGCAGAAGTCGCAGCTGCAGCGCTTAAGTGGCAGACCATCTAAGTTCTTGTAATCTATAGTTACTAGAACATATAGTATTTCGCCGAGTTGATTCAAATCAACTCGGCGATTTGTTTGTTCACCTTTAATACAACTGACGATATACTACTACTAAACATATGTGGTGATGACATGAAAGATGTAAAATTAGAAGATGTATCGTTTAGCCGAGGACCTTCGAGCACAATTCCAGAAACTAAGATACCAGGAAGATTATTAGTAGAAACAGACACAGGAAACGTATTTTTAGATGATACAGAAGAATCTAGAGTACAATTAACAGATACATCAAAGTTATCTAAACACGGTGATGTATTAGATGATGGAGCGTCAATGGAATTTAAATCAGGTGAAGATTTTATACGCATCTCAGGAAACTCAATTGAAGGCACAGCTTTATCCATCAAAAACATAAGAGAATCATTAAGGATTTCCGATAACAGACTTGTATGGACATCTACAAACGAGGAGAGATAACATGAACATGGATGAGATTCTGAAATACATTCAATTAGTTGCATCTTTGGTGTGCTCTATATCTGCTGCATCTGCAATAATTATCAAAATTCTCAAAAAGTCGTTGATAAAGGTTACAAAAGAAGCAATTGATACTCACATGACAGAAATCAAACGAAATCAGCAGCAGAATATCAAGTCACTAGAATCTAAGATGCAAAGTAAGTTAGACGACATTAAATCATCTACTGATACACAGATGACTGCGTTAACAAATCAGCTTCAAAATTTATCTGAATCTCAATCAGATACAAATGCCAAGCTTAAAGCTTCTTTGCTAGCATCTACGAGAGACAGAATAAATCAAGCGCATGACTATTACCTTAAAAAGGGATTCATAGGTACGCACTCCTTATTTATTGTAGAAGAATTATATTCCTCTTATACTGCATTGGGAGGAAACTCTTTTATAACGCATCAAATGGAAGATATCAGAGAACTTAAGCTTATCAGCGCTGAGATGGAACAATATGACAAAGAAAGCTAGTTGTTTCTGCTCTGCAATACTTTCGTCACCTTTTATCTAATATGTAGCAGGTGCTATTACATTAAACAATTTGTTGGAGGATGATTATATGCCGAGTAATAATACCATGATGTTGCCAGTAGAAAACAATTCAATTAAGATCAAATTCGGAAGTCAATTGCCTAGCGCACCTGACAGAGATTGCATCTATTTCATAGCTGATGAAGAGACCAACACTTACAAACTCTATTTAGGAAGCTATGCTATATATGCTAACGTGTCCGCAATAACTGACACTGAAATTGACGAAATTTGTAAATAATTCTAGGTGCAAGGAGGATTATTATGGCGTTTTTAGATAACTCTGGATTGTCTAAGCTTTGGGCAAAAATAAAAGAACAGCTAAACAGCAAAGCAAATGCTTCGCATGATCATACATCAATTTCTGGTACTGCTTCTAATATCACAGGCGTTGTAGATTTTGCGCATGGAGGAACTGGTAGACCAAGTAGAGATAGCGGATATTCGGCTTTGATGTCGGGGGGGGGTGTACAAGGGAAATCTAAACGACGCTCAAAACGCAGGTGTTTATATATTCACAACTGCGGATACTACAAATTATCCTACGTATGCCGGTAGAACTGAAACTTGGGCAAGACTAGAAGTAACTACATCCGCTAGAGATTCTGCAGAAGTGATGCAAAGAGTGATATATAGTAGCGAAGGCGTAGAGTTTACTCGATTACATGCCAACGGAACAACTTGGACTCCATGGCAAATTGTTGTAAGTGGCGCAGTTGCACATAGACAATTTGTTCAGAGTATTCCGTCTGGTGCAGATTTAAATGATTATAAACAAAATGGTGCTTACGTTTCTGGTTCTTCTTCAAATAAAATTAAAAATTTGCCAAGTTATTTTGGTTCTGAAGGAGCTTTTACTCTAGTAGTAACTGGCATATCATCAAACACAGCATATACAACTCAAATTCTATATTCAATTAGTGACCCACCATACATATATGTACGAAATCAATATAACTGGCAAGAACCGTGGACATGGACGAACTGGTTTAGGTTACCAACTGAAGAACAGGGCTCATATACATCTATTGTTGATATAAACGCTGAAAGAAGATCTGTAGAACCTGGAATAAAACTCAATAGATACAGATCTAATGGAAATAAATATACTCGATTTTATGAAGCAGATACTGATAACGCGGAATTAGCAATTGCTCAATGTTTACCAGGTGGTAATTCTGAAGGTATTACTCGCTTAAATTACAATGGTAATCATGCTACATTTAGAAGCGACGTGCCTTTATATTTAGGAGAATATTTTGCGCCTATTGCTCGATTTTATTTTTCAGACTACGGAACATCCTTACCAGCAGCTGGTTCTAAAGGTAGGGTCTTTTTCAAGAAAGTTTAAACAATCAATTTATATGAAAGATCAGGTGAAAACATGGCATTTTTAGATCATGACGGATTGGTCAAAGTTTGGAGTAAGATGCTAGAGAAAGTAAATGCAAAAGCCGATAGTTCGCATGACCATAACAGCATATCGGGAACAGCTTCCAATGTAACAGGAGTTGTTAGCATCAGTAACGGAGGTACTGGTTCAGATTCGCGTGGGGGAGGGTATCGGGCTCTTCAGTCTGCTGGAACAATTTCAGGTAACTTCAATGATATAACTACTCCTGGTGTATACTGGGTAGATTTAAGAGAATGCACAAATGTTCCGCCTCGTCCAAATGGAATCAATCACGGAGTACTAGAAGTAATAAATAACGTCAATGTTTATCAGAGATTCACTTGTTTTGAATACACGATGTATATCAGAACATATGCAAATAGTACCTGGCAAGATTGGGTTTGTATATATTCTTCTAAAGATGTTATCGGAATAAATAATGGCGGAACTGGAGCGAATAATGCTACAGACGCGAGAATAAATTTAAGCGCAGCTGCTAGTGTAGTTGAACATTACGCACCATATTATGGTGCGAACACTCAACCTTATACAGATTTATGGACGATTGACATCAACAGTCCCTTTGGTGGTGCTAATTCTGATTGGAGTTTTGGAACAGAAGATGCTTCAACGCTTATTAACTCACCTGTAACATCTGGTGCATTTTACGGCTATCGAAAAGTATATCAAGTCCATTCTTCCGTAGCCAATCATTACAAAACAATAGTTGAGATACATGAAGCTTATCCATCGCGTGGTCGTATTTGGACGTCTGAATATAATCCAGATACTGGCTGGAGCGGTTGGTGGCACACTTATACAAACGCTGATGCAATTCCAGTTAGTAATGGAGGTACAGGTGCGTCTACTATCTATAATGCTCAAATGAATTTAGGTATAATGCACGTTCACGATATAGCAGCATCTGATCAGAATGATTGGAGAACTAAAGCGCTTTCTCAAATTTTACAAGATTCTATAAATTATGGTGGTGGCTTCCAATGTGGTAGTATTGGATGGTATGGTATTCAATATGGTCAATACTTTGCTACTTCAGTCGGAAGTGGCGATAATCTATCGAATAGAATTTTGGCGCTAATCTACAATTCAGCTGGAACAAACTGGGCATTAGAAGTATGGAGATGCGACGCAGGTGTGTGGAATCAGTGCGCAGTTAAAGGAGAGTCACTACAAACAGTTCCAGGAATTGGCTATGGCACAGCTGATCAAAGACCGAGTGCTGGATCACCTGGAAGAATATGGTTTCAAAAAGTATAACACTAAAACAATAAAAAGGTGATTGAATAATGGCTTTACAATCCAAAACAATTACAGGCAATGGTTCAAGAGGACACCACAAATTTACATTAACTGTTACAGAGAACAGTAAAAATGATAGTGCAAACACATCTAGTATTAGCTACACATTTAAAATTTCGCCTATTCAATCTGGATGGGACTGGAATACGCAAGGAACAAATATCAGTTACACCATCACGATAAACGGAACCAATTATACTGGAACAATTCCAGATTATAATGGTTCAAGTACAGTTACTCTGAAAAGCGGTACATTAAACGTTGCACATGATGCAACGGGTACGAAAACAATGAGTTTCAGCTTCAGCGTACGTGATAGAGACGGAGAGAGTTACACTTGCGGCTCAGCATCAGCTAGCGGGTCTATGGTATTAACACCAACCACTGGTCAGGGACTTGTTTATATCGATAATGGGTCTGGTTGGGATGCATATCAAGTATATATCGACAATGGATCATCGTGGGATAGATACATTCCATATATTGACAACGGATCTGGCTGGGACATGTATTAAGTGAATCAATGATAGCAATAACTGTTGAAACTATTCAGCAGTTATTGTTGTGTACACCTTTAATATCAACAAATGTATACAAATTCGTTCAACTATGATACTAGGAGTTGATTCATATATGCCGAGACAACTATGGAATGAAGGACGGGTTGTAGGCTTGTCCGCATATGAAGTCTACCTCAAACAGCATCTGTCAAAAAATCCTGATATAGAACCTGCTACTGAAATTGAATGGTTAGCTGCTTCGATTGCATCTGGATCTTCTATGATACTGAAAATATCTGCTCACGAAACTGCAGGTAGACACATAGTAGATTACCCATTACCTGCAGATAGTAGACTATGTGCAGCTAACCTGATTTTTGGTAATTTTTTCTCTGGGGATGTAGATATATCCGACGCCTCTTCTCCATTTGGTTATAGAATGTCATCTGTAGGTCAAACTGTTTCAAATACCGAGCACAGTCATCCGATTGGATCTGCTACAGACGCTACAAGTATTCCGAATCAAGTTGATGATACAGATTTATTTAACTCTAAAGCAAACGAATACAATAAAATTTTAGATGGTGTAGTCATTCAACCAGGTAACTGGGAAGATACAGGTGCGACAGCTCCTGCAGCAGATCTAGTTCCAAACATGAAACTTTCACCTACTGTCCGTATACTATTCAAAGACAAAGTAGATGTAGATTTCTATGTTGTATTAACGGGATTCACTAATAGATCTGTAATATCCGGGGTAGCTGGAATGGGAGGATCTTTTGATCCTATTGCTCCGCTAGACGGAACAGCGTTTGGACCCGCACAGTTCCCTTGGGCTGCTAAAATCATATTCAATACGTCTAACTATACATTAGATCAGGCTGTATTATCTAATTATTCTCGAAAGCTTCCCGCTTCTGCAGCTGAAGTATCTGTAAAAGGTAAACCGATTATAGATATGGCTACAACTGACCCAAACAGATACTATCATGCAAATCTACCAGATGCGCAAGTTACAGAAAATGTCGTTAAATATAGCTCTCCAGACAATCAAATCAATGTACTAACTACATATACAAAGAAAGACAAATATCCGCCTGCGCTATATGGCGGAATAGTAACTAAAACAGGTGAAAACACTATAAGTCCAATAGGTGTTGTATCCGAAGGTTCTGTTAAGATCTTTGACAAAGACGCAACTAAAGACGATATAAAGGATTATGAAGACACATATCCAGGTACATCTGGAATTCGTAAAAACGATGACGGAACCCTGGATACTCTAGATAACACTGATAATTTAGTTAAGATCGCTGAAGTGTCACACAAGAAGCTTATCTACAACAATATAGTCGCAAGCGACAGCTATGTAAATGGTGTAGTAACTAAAACCGGAAATAAATCTGCGATATCTCTGTCATTATCACCTAACGGTAACGATACACAATATACGCTAGGAAATGATGGAGATAACAACAAGTCCATCGGAAACACAACATTCGGAGTAGGCAACCTGCCGAAATTGAGTCCAAACTCTTCTAATATCACATTCCCTTATATACTAGAAGCTATGTCTAACAATAAGTCAATAGACATTCTAGGAGATAGCATGAAATTGCTGAAAGCTGGTCTAAATAAATCGGAACCGTATGTTCAGCTTCCTAACGGACTTCGATTCTATATATCTGCAACAAAACCAACTGCAACTGATGTCCCAATCGGGTCTATTGGAGTAGGCTGGACAGAGGAGTAATCGTATGGCTACTTCAAATTTTACAACGTTCAACAACGACTGGACTTACTGTGCACAAGAGGGCTATATATCTGCGGGCACATTCAAAAACACAAATTCGAGTAAGATTCATATTTCTAGCGTATCGCTGTGGCTTGGTACCCTTAGTGGATATGTAAATGCAGGCGATACGGCTAACGGAAATGGCAAACCAATTTCAACCACAGTTAAGATTGGAAACACAACATCTACCGCAGTAAACGTAACAGCTGTAACTGGTACAGGTTACGATTCTAGTGTAGGATACTACCCTACGCATAAAAATAACCCCGAATATAAGTTTCCAATATCCGTTACCGTAAACCCAGGAGCTACAGTAACAATATATGTGCATGCTCCAAATGGTATAAATACCTCCACAGGAAATTGTTTAACAAAAACGCAAAACAAAGGCACAGTGACGTATGAAGTAGTTCCGGACTATTATACTGTATCCTACGATGCTAACGGAGGTACAGGTGCACCAGCTTCTCAACAAAAAATACATGATGTTAATCTAACTCTATCCTCCACTGAACCAAAAAAAGCATCAACATCTGTTTCAAGCTACCGTGTTACATTCAATGCCAATGGAGGTTCATGTGATGTAGCTTACAGAGACTCGACCAAAACAACGACTTACACGTTTGTTTGCTGGGCTGCAAATAAAGATGGATCAGGTACAACCTGGTTTCCAGGAGGTACGTATCGTCAAAACGCTTCCATAACACTATATGCAAGTTACGTAGGAGTAGAGACACAGGATTCAGTCGGACTCCCGCACGCTTCTAGACCTGGATACGTGTTTAAAGGTTGGGCAGAATCACCATCGGAAGCTTCTGGTGGAACACTATGGTACACCCCACAACAGAATATTACCCTATATGCAACATGGGAGCGAGCTTCTATCACAATTACATATAACGCTAATGGTGGATCAGGCGCTCCTTCAAATCAATCAGGTGTACCGCCAATTACAATCAGTTCAACTACACCTACTAGATCTAATTGCAAATTTAAATGTTGGAATACCAGATCTGACGAATCTGGTACATCATACAATCCTGGAGATTCATACAATGGGTTCTCTAATGTCACATTGTATGCAATATGGCTATATAAATTCACAATAGGTGGAACAGATGGAACAGTGACGTATAGCGGATCTTCGTTATCTCTCACATACTCCGCAGACAATTCTATGCTTACTGCGTATCTGGATAAGGGTACACACATACCGTTATCTGAATTCAGATTCAATTGGGACTCGTACTCAGGAAAAACTTTGCAAAGCTGGAACACTAACGCAGCAGGCAGTGGAACTTCATACAGCTTAACTCAGACAGTACAATTATCATCTGCATTGACATTGCATGCAATAGCAGCTCCGCTACACACATATACTGTATCATTTTACGATGGAAAATCTCCTGTAAATTCTGTGATCAGCTCTATTCAAAAACCATACGGATCAGAATTGGTTGATTCAGATTATCCTACTCCGCCTACTTGGCCAGGTCACAAATTTTCTGGTTGGGTAGGAGGATATTCGATAGTAATGAGAGACATGACAATAACTGCGATGTGGGGATCTTCTCCCGTATGGATATTCACTACATCTGGGTGGGTCAAATATTCACCGAAGGAGAAAAAATAAATGGGATGGATAATGTCTTCAAAATTTCCTGGAAAGGCTATCATCTACAACTACTACAATCAAGATGTGGGTAGTTCAAAGAAGGGAACATATACGAAAGCGGATCCAGAATTCTTCAACTGGCAAATAGGTGAATACTGGCTCCAGCACGATCAATGTATAAAATACATCAACACTGCCGAAAGTGCGATACGATTGACACGTGTAGGAATAAAAACCATGTCATGTAACTCCAATGGTCAAAGTTACTGGTCATACGGAGGTGGTCCGAACCCACCTGTAACTGGAAAAGGTGGAAAATATTATGCGTTTATACAGCATTTTGATGCAGACGAAAACTTGCTAGATAGGTCATATATTGGAGATATTAAACCTACGATTGATATTCCCAACGTTGGACCTAACATGATATGGGCAGGAGACGGAAGTACGCTAGGGCATACTGCAATATTTGATTCAACAAAGATGACGATGCACACATATGAAACACCAGATTGTCCTGCCATACAGCCAGGAGAAGGATTCTATCTGCATCTAGGCATCGGCGAATTCACTGAAACTTGGCTACCTGCAGTAAATATCATGTTTTCATTAGTGCCCGGAGACATGGATATATATATTGAACCTGCAGAACAGCCGGCAATATGGAGATTCGAAGAGGATAGAAAATGGCACTTAGTTAAACGATTATACAAGATGACAGGATCCGGATGGACAAGCATGTACGACAAGTAGGTGAAATCGTGAAAATATTTACAAGCAAGACAACAAAATTGAGTGCTAATCAGCAAGTAAATAGAGTTGGTAAATACTTATTTAATCACATTGACAGCGCATACAACTATAAAAAATCTGGAAATATGTTTGATGTGTATATTACAGCATATTATCAAGATACAAGTAGACTCGACTCTAGTGTAGAAGAAATGAATATTGACATCAACATAACTACATACAGCAATAAGCTTCGAATAAATATTATTTCTTTAGATGAAAATGAGAAGACTATCGGATCTGATGTGTATACTCCTGAGTTTCTTGAGGACTTGCCGAAAGCTTACAGCAAAATAATGAACCGAATAAAGTACAGGATGTCTAAAGAGTTCTCGAAACACGAATTTATTTTTTAGATTCGTTATTTATATCGAGGGTGAATCCACAAATGAAACTGTATGTAACAATTCAATGGTAACAAGATGATTACAACTTTCTATTATTTTGCTTTATCTCGAATCGTTATATGAATATGGAGGGACAAGAACATGAAAAAGCTACTCAGGCATCCTGATTCAGTCATGTGCATGTCAAACGTGAGAGGTAAGTATGTTGTCCATCCCGGTCCATTGAAATTCTCGTTTTATTTTTCTGCAAACGATGGGTACTCACACGGCATTAGAGTAAAGCCTGTATTCAATCCAGAAAAAATGCTTCCTAGTATGGTAGGTTCATTGAAACTGTGCGATGATTGGGAATATGTCCCAGGAAAACTAGATAAAGACGTATCTGAAAAAGATATAAAAAGTATGAAAGCGTTTTTCAGAAGATACGTTGTATTATTTTGCATGGTATGGGACGAACAATTGCAAGACGGCGTACTGGACTACTATTTAACAGGCAGAATATCATTTCACGATTTACTGGAAGACATCGAGTTTTACACACAATATAAAGCAGAACTTGACAATATTCAAGACGTATCTCAACTTGAACAATTCTGCCGAGATAATCACTTAGTTAACCTACGCGACAATTGAAATAACATCGACAATATCGATGATCACATAGATAGAATATCGCTTGTGTTTTGTAAGAAACCTTGACACCCACAAGCCCAGCAGAAATGCTGAAATAAACAAAAATAAAAGGAGTTAATAATTATGAGTAAACTACGAAAGATCATTGTTTCAGAAATTGAGGACTACAGAGTTCTCTTGCGCAACGCGCCATCTGTTACAATGATCTTTTTCTGTGTATCCGTTATCTTAATGAACCTATTTGCGTCTAAAGAGCTACTAAATATTGAATATTTAGGGCTAGATTGCGGATTCTTGCTGTCATGGCTCAGTTTTCTTTGCATGGATATGCTGACAAAGCGATTTGGTGCAAAACCCGCGATCAAACTTTCATTGTTTGCTGTTTTCCTCAACTTGCTTACATGTATATTCTTCTTTATAGTTGCACACATCGGAAACAACTGGGCAGCTTTCTATACATACGAAAATGACATTGCTAACTCCGCTATAAATGAAACAATCGGAGGTACCTGGTATGTGTTAGTGGGATCAATGACTGCTTTCGTTGTTTCGTCAATTGCAAACGCACTGCTAAATGAAGGGATTGGCAAATTAGTTAAGCGGAAAAATTTTGTTGAATACGCTCTTAGGTCATATGCGTCTACAATGATTGGTCAGTTTGTAGACAATCTTGTTTTTGCAAGCTTAGTATCTAAGATTTTCTTTGGGTGGACATGGAAGCAGGTAGTGTTTTGCTCACTCGCTGGAGCTATCGCAGAACTTCTATCCGAAGTAATTTTCAGCCCGATCGGATTTAAAGTTTGCAAGAAATGGGAGAAGCACAATGTAGGCGCTGATTATATCAGATATGCTCTTAACAAAGAAGGGAGATAATTAAACATGTCAAATAACAAAGGAGTAGTAGTTGTAACTGGATCTTCTGGAGGTATTGGAGAGGCAATATGTAAAAAATTTCTATCCGAAGGATTTGAAGTTCACGGAATTGATGTAGTAACTCCTTCTACAGAACTTCTACACGATTTAAACTTCTATTCACACATAAACGATATCAGGAATTCTAATGATTTGCCAGACATTGACAAAGTAGAGTATCTGATTAACTGTGCAGGTACTCAAAATTCGTACGATGATATCGGAAATAATCTTATTGGTCTAATGAATACTACAGAGAAATATGGGATTCAATATTGGATTAAATCAATCGTAAACATGGCATCTGTATCTGCGCACAATGGATGTGAATTTCCTAAATACGTCGCGTCTAAAGGTGGTGTGCTCGCTTATACTATATGGACAGCCAAAGAAATTGCTACATACGAGAATCACCCAACATGTAACAGCCTGTCATTTGGCGGAGTACTGACAGCACTTAATTCGGAAGTTATCTGTAATAAAGAAAAGTTCAACAAGATTATGGATATGACTCCGTTGAAGAAGTGGGCTACAGCTGAAGAGTGTGCAGAATGGACATACTTCATCTCAGTTGTAAATAAATCAATGTCAGGACAAGATATCATTATTGATAACATGGAAACCAGAAACAATCAGTTTGTTTGGTAAAGTATTCAAAGAGAGTTTTGTATTCCTTTGAAACCCTCTCTGAAAATAAAAATAATAAGGAGCAAGACAATGAAAACAACAAAACAAGACACCTCTACACTCACACTACTAGGTAATCAGAATACAAAATATGTATTCGATTATGATCCATCACTGCTCGAACGATTTCCAAAGAAATTTGAAGACAGCTGTGATGATGAGCAAATTGTATCTCTAGACTGCTTTGAGTTCGTCTCAAGATGCCCAATAACAGGCCAGCCAGATCTAGCTACAATTCATATCGCATACATTCCAAATAAGTATATGGTTGAATCTAAGTCGCTTAAACTGTATCTATTTTCTTATCAGCAGCATGGTGATTTCCATGAGTCTGCAGTTCATATGATTATGGATGATCTAGTTAAGCTACTCGAACCTAAATACTTAGAAGTATACGGAGATTTCAACTCTCGTGGAGGTATCAGTATTTTACCTTGGAGCTGCTTTGCAGATGAGGAACATGCTGAGTTGAAGAAAGCAAGACAGCTTTCTGTACTTGCGCATAATCTAGATCATAAGCCAAGAACTTGCTAAAATATGGAAAGTAGAGGGAACTGAAAATGAAAACTAATACAACTTCAAACAAAAAAGCTTTGGTGCTCTCGTCAGGGGGTGTAGACTCCACCACTTGCGTAGGCATTGCTGTACACGAATTAGGTTCTGAAAATGTCAGCACTGTATCAGTGTTTTATGGACAGAAACACAACAAAGAACTTGAATGCGCTGAAAAAGTAGCAGAATTTTATAATGTAAAGCATTATGTCCTTGACTTGTCTAATGTCCTTCAGTATAGTAATTGTTCTCTAATGAAGAACAGCACAGAAGAAATCCCTATGATGAGCTACGCAGAGCAGATTGAAAATAATGGTGAAGGAAAAGTTTCTACATACGTCCCGTTTCGCAACGGTTTGATGCTTTCTGCAGTAGCTGCGCTAGCTCAGTCTATTTATCCAGACGACGATGTAGATATTTACCTGGGTGCACATGCAGATGACGCAGCAGGCAGAGCATATGCGGATTGTAGCGAAGAGTTCACTTCCGCAATGAATACCGCTATTGTAATCGGTACTTATGGAAAGGTTAGAGTAGTAGCTCCTCTTGTTAATTTGAACAAGGCTGGAGTAGTTAAACTTGGGCTTTCTCTAGGTGTGCCATATAGTAGAACTTGGAGTTGTTACGTAGGGGGAGATAAACCTTGTGGACACTGTGGTACTTGTATCGATCGCGCGAACGCTTTTGCAGCAAACGGAATCTCTGATCCGGCTTTGGAGGAATAAGAATGTATACAGTGAACACAAAAGTCTCATTTGAAGCTGCGCATCGTCTATACAATGTAGACACATACTCAAAAGAATGCAGAGATAATCTCCATGGGCACTCATACAAAGTAGAAATTGTTGTAGGCGCGGATAGCCTGAACTCTGCTGGAATGGTTATTGATTTCAAACTTCTAAAAACAGTTATTCGAGAAGAGATTGAATCTAAATATGATCATTCTTGCATATTGAGAAAATGCGATCCAATTGCAAATACTATCAAGGAAAACTGTAAGAAAGTTATCCTTGTTGATGAAAGTCCTACTGCAGAATGGATGGCAAAAGAATTCTATGACATGATTGAATCTAAAGTTCATACGTATTCTTCTGATTTACATGTTGTTTCAATTGGAGTACAAGAAACAGAAAATAACATTGCGTATTATCTTCCGGAGGAATGAACATGAAAGTTATCGAATTATTTAATAGTATTGATGGAGAAGGCAAACGAGCTGGTATGCTCGCTACGTTTATACGTCTGTCTACGTGCAATCTTAGATGCAGTTACTGCGATTCCGCTTACGCTTTCGATGATAAACTTGCGGAAGAGATGTCAATTCAAAGTATTGTAGAAAACTGCGACAAATATGATTGTCCGCAAATTACGCTAACTGGTGGAGAGCCTTTGATTTCCAGAGACGTAGAGCTACTTTTATCCGAACTTGATTCTCATGGATATGACGTCAATGTGGAAACAAATGGGTCTATTGATCCATCCGCATATCATAAATACAAAAATGTTTGGTTCACAATTGACTGGAAATGCCCTTCTAGCGGTATGGAGTCAAAAATGAATCCGAAAGCATTTGAAACACTTCGTGAGCAGGATGTACTAAAATTCGTAGTAGGATCAAATGAGGACTTACAAGATGCGTTACACGTCATCAAGAAGTACAACCCAAAATGCTCAATCTATTTCAGTCCTGTATTTGGATATGATGCAAAAAATATCGTAGAATTCATGAAAGATCACAAACTGAATGATTGCAAAGTTCAGCTTCAAATTCATAAATATATATATGACCCGAATGCTAGAGGTGTATGATCAAAGAAGGTGTCGTTATGAAAAATATTGACAAAAACAAAATTGAAGAGCTAACAAGAGAGTTCTTAATAGCTTTAGGTGATGATCCTGACAGAGAAGGATTGAAGAAAACTCCAAGTCGAGTTGCAAGAATGTGTGATGAATTATTTGAAGGTATGACACATTCGAATCACGAGATAGCTGAAATGTTCAATACATGTTTTGAAGATGTAAAAACTGGAGATCTTGTAGTGGAGAGCAATATTCCGATTCACTCCTTCTGCGAACATCATCTCATGCTGATGTATGACATGTCAGTAGCTATTGGATACATTCCAAATGGTAAAGTTATCGGATTATCTAAGCTTGCTAGAATTTCTGACATGGTTGGAAAGCGACTTCAGCTGCAAGAACGAATCGGTTCAGATATCGCAGATATTCTACACGAAATCCTCAATACCAATGACATCATTGTTGTCATTCAAGGAAAGCACGGATGCATGACAGCTCGCGGTATTAAATCAAGAGAATCTGTAACAAAAACTGCTACGCTTAGAGGAAGATTTGAATCAGATTCAGATTTAAGATCTGAATTCTATTCTCTCATCAGATAGCTTACTGCTGAATACAGATAAGTAGATTGAATCGTTAATGTAGACGCACTATTGTTTAGTACGTCTACAATTTTATGTACTTCGTTAAATTTTACGAAAGTAATTTAAAGAAATGAGGTCAAATAATTGAAAAAGCTGATTAGATCTTCAACAACGGCTATGTATTCAACGCAGATAGCACCAAAAATACTAGAAATTTGGATTGTAGATGATGTTCGGCACTGCAGCGCATCTGTAGCAGCTGCAGACGAAGCTGCCGAAACTCGTGAAGAACTCGAACCAGAGAAATCGTCACATG
>ERZ1027188.129-NODE-129-length-33373-cov-20.615223_pt1 | contig 33373 bp, 29 predicted proteins | sample MGYA00519273_ERZ1027188 | MGnify/ENA primary metagenome ERZ1027188 (study PRJEB26926, sample SAMN06164623) | human gut metagenome | biome: ENVO:00009003; feature: ENVO:2100002; material: ENVO:00002003 | host: Homo sapiens | place: USA | collected 2012 ... | reverse complement strand
GCGCAGGCAGCGAAGCGTCCCTGCCAGTAACTTCGCGCTCCCGCAGGAGCGCCCCCAAGCTGCTCTTTCCATCAACTCAACATTGTCGCGCCAAATGGGCGCGACCGACCAGCATGGGAGAAGGTTTTCTCTCGATGCTGGTCTTTTTCATTGCAGGGGAAAAACGGAGAGCGTATCCTACCGCAATAGAAAAGCCCCGGCAGCCGCTGGACAATCGTCCTTGTGTGCTGCCGGGGTTGTTATGCAGTTGGAAAATGTGTTACGCCTGCTCGAACTGCGAGTTGTACAGCTCGGCGTAGAAGCCGCCTTTTTGCAGCAGCTCCTCGTGCGTGCCGGATTCGATGATGTCGCCGTGGCGCATGACCAGAATCTTGTCCGCGTTTTTGATGGTGGAAAGGCGGTGCGCAATGACGAACGAGGTACGCCCCTTTGTCAGCGTGTCCATTGCTTGCTGAATCAGCATTTCTGTGCGTGTATCGACGGAGGATGTCGCTTCGTCGAGAATCAGCATCGGCGCGTTTTCAATCATCGCGCGGGCAATCGTCATCAGCTGCTTCTGTCCGGCGGAGAGGTTCAGTTTGTCGGAAAGCAGGGTATCGTACCCCTCCGGCAGGGTGTGGATGAGGTGGTACAGCCCCGTTGCGCGGGTCACTTGGTCAAGCTGCTCGTCCGTGATGCCCTCCTTGCCGTAGCAGAGGTTGTCGCGGATGCTGCCCTCGAAGAGCCAAGTGTCCTGCAAGACCATGCCGAAGAGGTCGTGCACATGCTCGCGCGTCATCTGCGACAGCGGCACGCCGTCGATGCGAATTTCGCCGCCGCCCAGCGGATAGAACTTCATCAGCAGATTGACCATCGTGGTTTTGCCCGCGCCAGTCGGACCGACGATGGCGACCTTCTGACCCGGCTGCACATGCTCGGAGAAGTCGTGAATGATGATTTTATCCGGCGTGTAGCCGAAGCGGACGTGGTCGAACGCCACTTCGCCGCGGACGGTTTTCGTCTGCGCGGGCAGGTGGGATTCGTCGGGCATTTCCTTCGCTTCGAGGAACTCAAAGACACGCTCTGCCGCCGCCGCCGCGGATTGCAGGTTCGTCGCCGCCTGTGCTAACTGGCTCAGGGGCGAGGTGAACAGGCGCACATACATCATGAAAGCGACAATCACGCCGAAGGTAATCGTGCCGTTCATCGCCAGCACCGCGCCGACGACGCATACCGCCACATACGCGAAATTGCCGATGAAGCCCATCAGCGGCATCATCAGGCCGGACATGAACTGGCTCTTCCAGTCTGTCTCCTGCATTTTGCCGTTGATGCGGTCGAACGCCTGCTGTTCGCGCTGCTCTGCGCCGAAGAGACGCACGACATTGTGCCCTGTGTAGATTTCTTCAATATGGCCGTTCAGGTCGCCCAGCCACCGCTGGCGCGCGACGAAGTACTTCTGCGAGCGGCTCATGATGCCCTGCATCAGCCCGAAGCCCAGCATCGACGACACAATCGCCGTCAGCGCCATGACCCAGTTCGTTGAGAGCATCATGACGACACTGCCGATGAACATCGTCACGGCGGAGACAAGGCTGGTCAGGCTGTTCTGCAGCGTCTGGCCGATGGTGTCCACATCGTTGGTGACGCGGGAGAGCACGTCGCCGGTGGAGGTGGACTGGAAGTAGCTGACCGGCAGGCGGTTGATTTTGTGGGATATGCCGTCACGCAAGCCCCGGTTGACCTTCTGCGTGACGACGGTCATCACCAGTCCCGTCATAAAACTCAGCAGCGCGCCGACGACATAGAGAATTATCAGCGTGATGCAGATTTTCTGGATGGCGGGCATGTCAATCTCGCCGCGCAGCCCGGCGGTAATCAGGTTGGTGATTTCGCTGATTTTGTTCGGGCCGATCAGGCGGATAATGACGCCCGCCAAGTCGCCCAGAATCGCGATGCAAATGACCGGATAGAAGGGCTTGCAGTGGCGGATGAGCTTCCCCAGCGAACCGCGGAAGTCCTTCGCCTTTTCGCCCGGTACGCCCGGCCCGCGCATTCCGGGATGACCGCCCGGACGGCGTTTCGTTTCACTCATGACGCAAGTTCCTCCTTTGACAGCTGAGAATATGCGATTTCCTGATAGACCTTACAGCTTTCCATCAGCTCGCGGTGCGTGCCCTTGCCGACAATCGCGCCGTCCTCAATGACGAGGATGCAGTCCGCGTCGCGAATCGTACCGATGCGCTGTGCGACGATGATGTTCGTCGTGCCGCTGGTTTGCTCGCGGAGCGCCTGACGCAATGCATGGTCGGTCTTGTAGTCCAGCGCGGAGAAGGAGTCGTCAAAGACGAGGATTTCCGGGTCGCGCGCCACTGCGCGGGCAATGGACAAACGCTGCTTCTGCCCGCCGGAGAAGTTCGAGCCGCCCTGCGCGACCGTGCCGGAATACCCGACTTCCGGGGATTCGACAAATTCCGCCGCCTGCGCGATGGAAACCGCCTTGCGGATGGCAGCGCCCGACGCTTTGTCCTCGCCGTAGCCGACGTTGCTGCTGACCGTGCCGGCGAACAGGAACGCCTTCTGCGGCACAAAGCCGATCTTGCTGCGCAGGGCGTCCTGCGTGTAGTCACGCACGTCCACGCCGTCTACCAGCACCTGCCCGCTTGTTGCGTCATACAGGCGCGGAATCAGGTTGATGATGCTGCTCTTGCCGCAGCCCGTCGCGCCGATGAGGGCAACCGTCTGTCCGTGATGTGCGGTGAAGGAGATGTGGTGGATGGTGTCGCCGTCGGCATCGGGATAGCGGAAGGAGACGTCACGGAACTCGATTTCGCCCTTCATTCCGGGCTTGCCCTGCGTTTCCTTACCGTCCACAATGCGCGCCTTCGTGTCCAGCACCTCATTGACGCGGCCCGCGGAAACGGTCACGCGCGGCAGCATGACGAAAATCATCACCAGCATCAGGAATGCCATGATGACCTGCATCGCGTACTGCATAAAGACCACCATGTCCGAGAACAGCCCGATGCGTTCCATCATCGCGGCGGGCGACGTGACCGCAATCGCACTGATGAGCGCCGCACCGATCCAGTAAATGCCCAGCGTCAAGCCGTTCATCGCCAGATTCATGCCCGGATTCATGACGGACATGGCGATGTTCGCCTGCTGGCTGTTGCGGGTCATTTCCTCGTTCGCCTTGGCGAATTTGCCCTCCTGATAGTTTTCCGCGTTGTAGGCGCGGACGACCTGCAAGCCCGTCAGGTTCTCACGCGTGATGCGGTTTAGGTTGTCCGTCAGCGTCTGCATTTTCTTCATGCGCGGCACGGCGTAGAGCATGATGAACACCAGCAGCACACACACGAACGCAATCACGCCGCCTGTCAGCAGCGACCATTCCCAGCTCTTCGTGCTAATTTTGCCCACGGCAATGAATGCCATAAGCGGCGCTTTGATCAGCGACTGCATCCCGAAGGAAAAGAACATCTGCAATTGCGAAATGTCGTTGGTCGTGCGGGTAATCAGGCTGGCTGTGAAGAAACGGTTGATTTCCTCGTTTGAGAAGCCGACCACCTTGCGGTACATTTCGCCGCGCAGCCGTGCGGAGAAGCGTGATGCAATCTGTGCGGTAAAGAATGTCGTGCAGACCGTTAGCAGCATCGACCCCAGCGCGCACAGCAGCATCTTGCCCCCTGCGAGCAGGATATCGCTCATCTGGCTGCCTTCCGTCTGCACCAGACGGGTGATTTCCGACATATAATCAGGCAGGGCTAAGTCAAGCTGCACCTGCCCCACAATCAGCACTACACAGGCGGCGACGAGCAGCCACTCTTTCCACCTGAGGTGTTTCAAAATCCGTAGCATGGGTTTCAATCCCTCCTTTTCTGTTTGCGTCCGCCATCATACCATAGAAAGATGGATTCAGAATGAACTGGCAGAACATTTTTCAAGATTTTTGGCACTTCGCAGGGAAATTGCGCCTTGATGCGTTTATATAGGTAGGGAAATACCTCCAAAGGAGTTGAGAACGATGAAGAAACGGTGGATTCTGCTGATTTTGCCCTTGATGATGATGGTAATGCCTGTTGCCTCCGCGAACGGCTGGGGCTTGCCCGAGGCCTTGGTGCCGCTTGTGTCGAACACGAATGATTATGACGACTATTATCATTTGGCGGATGATTATGCGCGGAAGGAGAATAGCGCGCGCATCATCATGCAGAGTCGCTATCACAATCAGCTGATTGCGGCGGAAAAGGGCGCAGACGGTTGGAAGAGTGTTATTGTCTCGACGACCGCCGTCTATCAGCCGTCGGAGCAGAGCACATCCGGGAAGCCGAAGCTCGCGCGCATCAATAACGGCTTTGAGTTGGCGTATCCGAAGGTGAAGGAACTGTACCGCTTTGAGTACATCAGCAATGACTGGGGTGAAATGGCGTATACGCTGATGTATGCGAAGATGGGTAGCGTGGAGATAGAGCGGAAAGAATCCTATCGCTATCTGGTGACGCAGGGCACAGACAGCGCCATGTGGTCGGAGGAGGTCACGCTGGAGAACTTCAACATTCACAATATGCCCCGACGCGGCGTTGGCGACGTGCGCCGGATGCGCAATGTATACAGCAGCATAGCGCTGTATTACAGTTACGACAACGTGGGATGGATTGGCGCACAGACCGTTCCGGGGCAGAAAAGCGGCAAGCAGTCGTACCCGGTCTATACCGCGCCGAGTACGGAGGCATCCCGCGCGGCGAAGGGCAAAGCGTCGTTCAGCACGGGGGATGATTACCGCATCTACTGCACCGAGGGGGACTGGTCGCTGATTGAATACCGCATCAGCCAGCGGACGAGCCGCTTCGGGTGGGCGCAGATTGGGCAGCCGCCCCAGAGCCTGCGCTTGCATATCCCGATGCTGACGGCGTATGACACCTACCTGACCGACGATCCGCACGTCAGCGAGTACCATCAGGCGGAACTGCCCGCCGGGACGAAGCTGACGATGTGGTATCTGCTGGGCGTGAACGACGACTGGGCATATGCCTACGTAGAAGCGACGGTGGACGGCAAGCCGATGTGCGGGTTTGTGCCGCGGCGCGACGTGGTGATTGACGAAGTGGAACTGCCGGACGAAGCAGCGAAATATGTCGGCAGCTGGTATCTGTATTCCGGCAGTGAAATCGGCTATCTGTACCTTCGGCTGGACGCGGACGGGCGCTTCTACTGCTCAGACACCGACGGCGCGCAGCCCTACGGCGGCACATGGTGCGTGGTGCAGAATCCGATGGCTGGGGAGGACAACTTCTGGATTTCGGCGGAAAGCATCCTTGTGCTGAATTACAGCGACAGCATGACGATGCGCTTCGGCGTGGACTATATCGTGTCCACGACAGAGGAGGACGGCGAAGGGTTGACCCTGCCGCTGGTGAATCTCGCCTACGGGGAGGGCGGATGCACCTACGTCCCCTATGGCGCGGTGGACAGATACGGCAATTGGGTGGCAACGGCGGACGGAAGCGTGCGCCAAATGACGCTGCCGATTCAATAATGCAAAGGAGCTGAGAGCGATGAAGAAACGGTGGATTCTGCTGATTTTGCCACTGATGATGGCGCTGATGATGAATGCCGCGTCCGCGAACCAATGGGGACTGCGAGGGCAGGCGCTGAACATCGTGGAACACACGCATGATTACGACGAATATTCCTGCGTGGCGGATGACTACAAGTCCCAAACCAACGCAACCCGCGTCATTTTGGGCAGTCGCTATCACAATCAGCTGGTCGCGGTGGATGAGGTGAAAGACGGCTGGAAGGACGCTATTTTCTCGACGACCGCGGTCTATCAGCCGTCGGAACTGGACGAGACGGGTTATCCCAAAATCACACGCACGAAGAATGGTTTTGAATTGGCGTACCCGGATATTGACGAAAGGTACTATTTTGAGCTGCAGCACAACAATGAGGGGAGAACATTTTACACGCTGATGGAAGCGCAGATGGGCGATGTGAAGGTGGAGCGGATAGCAGAATACATCTATCAGGTGACGCAGGGCGAGGAAAGTGCCGTGTGGCCGGTGGGAATCACGCTGGAAGACTTCAATATCCACAACATGCCGAAACGCGGGGTTGAGGACGTGCGCCGATTTAACGAGGCGAACGAAGGGCTGCAATACTTTGCCTGTTTGTATCCGGAGGTGGTTTCGGGGCAGAAGAGCGGCAAGAAGTCCTATGCCGTGTATTCCGCGCCGGACACGTCCTCTTACCGCGCGGCGAAGGGGAAAGCATCCGTCAGCACGGGCGACGATTATAAGCTGTACCTCACCGTGGGCGACTGGTCGCTGATTGAGTACCGCGTCAGCCTGCGGACGAGCCGATTCGGCTGGGCGCAGTTGGGCAATCACGGCGACGAGACGACGGACGAAATCGTGCGCGTGCCGATGATGACGGCATTCGATACCTACTTGACTGACGACCCGAACGTCAGCGAATACCATCAGGCGGAACTGCCTGCCGGGACGAAGCTGACGGCACTGTCCCATCCGGACAGGTGGGCGTATATCTACGTTGAAGCGACGGTGGACGGAAAAATCACCCGCGGCTTCGTGCCGCAGCGCGACGTGGTGTTTGATGATGTGGAACTGCCAGATGAAAAGGCAAAGTTGGTCGGCAGCTGGCAGATGGAGGCGGGCGGCGAGTTCTGGGACAACTATCTCCGGCTGGACGCGGACGGGAAATTCTACGGCTCGGACTGCGACGGCACGCAGCCGTATCACGGCACATGGAGCGTTGTGCAGACACCCGCGGACAGCAACCTCTACTGGAGGGGCGACATTCCGACAATCGTCTTCCGCTGTGTCAACGGCACAGTGTACCGCTACGGCGTTGAAGTGTTCAACGATTATGAAGTGGCGGAGGGTGACTATTGCCGCAGCATGAGCTTCATCACCTGCGAGGGCGGCACGGGGTATGTCTCCTATGGGGTGTATGATGAAGGCGGCAGTGTCATCACGGACGAGAACGGCAAGCTGATTTTGAAGGAACTCGATGTGACGAACGAGCTGAATTGGGGCGCATATTGGGAAGAAGAGGGGAACGGATGAGGAATTCTCAAAAAAAAGCGTCAAAAAAGTGTCAAAAGTGATGGAAATCCTGCGCAACCTCTTGCAAAATGGCGGCAAATTGGGTAGAATATGAGGTGGGAAATGATACTCTTTCCAGATTCGCCTGTGCCAGCTGCTTGCGTCTTTTCCCCTCTGGCGTCCGGTCGTTCCACTTAGCGTAGCGCTGCTACGCTGCGTTGCACTCCCGTTAGCCAGAGTGAAAAATTCGCGGCGCATCTTGGCACATTCTTATCTGGAAATAGTATAACCCCGTTTGAACGACTAAAGGAGGTATATTCCAATGGCAGTGAAAGTTGCTATCAATGGCTTTGGCCGTATTGGCCGTCTGGCGTTCCGTCAGATGTTCGGCGCTGAGGGCTACGAGGTGGTCGCGATTAACGACCTGACCTCTCCCGCGATGCTGGCTCACCTGCTCAAGTATGACACCGCTCAGGGTTCCTACTGCGGCAAGATCGGTGAAAACCTGCACACCGTGGAAGCGACCGAAGATTCCATCATCGTGGACGGCAAGGAAATCAAGATCTATGCCGAAAAGAACGCGGCGGATGCTCCGTGGGGCAAGCTGGGCGTGGACGTCGTGCTGGAGTGCACCGGCTTCTACTGCTCCAAGGAAAAGTCCATGGCGCACATCGCGGCTGGCGCGAAGAAGGTCGTCATCTCTGCCCCCGCTGGCAATGACCTGAAGACCATCGTCTACAACGTCAACAACGACACCCTGACCGCGGAAGACCAGATCATCTCTGCTGCTTCCTGCACCACCAACTGCCTCGCGCCCATGGCGAAGGCTCTGAACGACAAGTATCCGATCGTGTCCGGCATCATGACCACCGTTCATGCGTACACCGGCGACCAGATGATTCTGGACGGCCCGCATCGCAAGGGCGACCTGCGTCGTGCCCGCGCTGGCGCGCAGAACATCGTTCCGAACTCCACCGGCGCTGCGAAGGCGATCGGTCTGGTTATCCCGGAACTGAACAAGAAGCTGATCGGCTCCGCGCAGCGCGTCCCGGTCTGCACCGGCTCCACCACCATTCTGGTTGCTGTTGTCAAGGGCAGCGACGTGACCGTTGACTCCGTGAACGCCGCCATGAAGGCGCAGTCCTCCGAGTCCTTCGGCTACAACACCGAGCCGATCGTGTCTTCCGACGTCATCGGCATGCGCTATGGCTCCCTGTTCGACGCTACCCAGACCATGGTCGCGAAGATCGACGACGACACCTATCAGGTGCAGGTCGTGTCTTGGTACGACAACGAGAACTCCTACACCTCTCAGATGGTCCGCACCATCAAGTACTTCGCGGAACTGAAGTAATTGAAGGCGTAAGCGTTCCCAAAAACGAAAGTTTCCTGCTCTCTGCTGGCAACGGCGGGGGGCAGGTTTTTTTTGTGGGGAAAACGGGATACGTTATGGAGAACGTGGATAATTATGGGCGCTACGGAAATAAATTTGCCATTTAGCTAAAAATATGCTTGACATTTTTTCGGGGGGGGTATAATGGAAGTAGTTCCTTGGGGGCAAGGAATGAAAGCACGAAAATCAATCTCGAATAGTAGGAGGATACGGAAACATGGAAGGGAAAACTAACGGGCTTCAAATCGCAGGGTTCGTCGTATCTTTGGTTACATGCTTCATTTTTGGGTTTTACGGAATCTCCGGCGTGGTGGGTATTGTACTTTCTGCCATCGGGCGCAGCAAGGCGAAAGAAGTCGGCGGTGCAACGGGTCTTGGCACTGCGGGCATTGTTCTGGGCATCATTAGCGCCGTTGGCGGACTGATTGGCGGCATCTACGCTGTTAGTCTGTTTAGCTAATGTAAAAACAATAAAGTACGCGCCGCTCCCGACACACTCCCGTCGGCAGCGGCGCATTTTCTATTCACTTCTCCCATTCCACCCCATTCCCCCGCCGCCCCCTTTATTTCGCAGAAGAAGATACCGAGACAACCCTTGATTTCTGCCTGCCACCTATAAATTACAGAATACAAAATATATTATTGTCACCACGCCAGCGTAATTTGCCTCGCTGCCTACAATGACGTTCGTACTGTTTGTGGCTTGCAAAAAACTTGATTTTCAATCGGTTCCTCCGCCGTATTTGCAATTGGAATCGACGGAGGATTCATTCGCCGACAAACCAACTCCTTGGCGCGGCGAAATCTGCATCTGGCGGCGCTGTTTACAAACGAAAGAATATGGAATATAATTATTTTAATCCTGCTTCGAGCGGGAAATAAGGAAAAGAGGTGCCCATCATGAAGAAGCTCCTATCCCTTCTGTTGGCGCTGACCATGATTCTCCCCCTGGTGGGCTGCGTGGCGTTCGCAGAGAATGCGGATCCCATCATGATTACCGTCATCGCGACCAGCGACGTGCACGGCAAAGTGCTGCCCATCAACTACGCCACTGGCGAACCTTCTCCGAACGTGGGTCTGTCCATGATCGCTTCCATGATCGAGCAGGTTCGTGCTACGGAAAAGAACGTCGTTCTGGTGGATGGCGGCGATACCGTGCAGGGCTCTGCCATGACCTATTACTACTCCTACTTCGCTCCTGAAAAGGACGATCCCATGATGAAGGCGCTGCGCCTGATGGACTACGACATGTGGTGCTTGGGCAATCACGAGTTCAACAACGATCTGCCGATTCTCAAGCGTCAGATTGAGTATGTGATGAGCCCCGACAACGGCGAGGAGCATTCCGTGCCCATGTCCGCCGCCAACTTTGTGGCGAAGGGCACCGAGTGGGATTCCTGGATGGGCGTTCCTTACATCGTCAAGGAATTTGAGGGCGTGAAGGTTGGCGTCATCGGCATGGATACGCCCAACATCCCCGCTTGGGAGGTTGAGTCCCACTATGAGGGCATCGACTTCCGCAATCTGGTTCCCACGGTTGAGCACTTCGTGCCGATCCTGCGCGAGCAGGAGGGCTGCGACGTGGTGATTGTCGTGGCACACTCCGGCGTGGAAGACGCTGTTTCTACCGATGGCAACAACCCCGCGGACTACGAAAACCAGGTTCGCGCAATGATTAACCTGACTACCGGGATTGACGCGGTTGTGTATGGTCACTTCCATAACACCGACTACCGTGAAGACATCCTCAATGCCGAGGGCAAGGTTGTGCCCGTGCTGGCAGGTGGCGGCGGTGAAGGCCTGGGCTTCATGAAGCTCGCCTACGACCCGGCGACCAAGACCGTGACCCCTGTGACGGCTGAAAACGGCTACCGTTTCCTGGCGGATCAGGAAGGCCTGGTGGAAAATCAGAAGGTTGCCACGGCGCTGGCTCCCTACAACGAGGAGCTGCAGGCTTATCTGGATCAGCCTCTGGGCACTGCTACCGGCGCTTTCTCCAATAAGAACATCTCCCTGCAGCCCACCGCGCTGATGGATCTGCTGAACAAGGCGCAGCTGTCTGCGGTTCCTGCGCAGCTGTCCATCTGCGCGCCTCTGACCAGCGGCGCCGAGGTTCGCGACCTGATTCCTGCGGGCGACGTTCCGATGCGTTTGCTGTATCAGCTGTACGTGTTTGAAAACTGGCTCTATCGCGTGAACATGACCGGCGAACAGCTGCGGCTGTGGCTGGAGCATGCTACCACCAACTACACCAGTGCGTCGAACCCCGATTACCTTGGCGGTGGCTACTACACCGATGAAATCTACGGTTTGTACTACGAAATCCACTACTATGCGCCTGAAGGAAAGCGCATCCAGAACATGCAGTATCAGGGTCAGCCCGTGGCGCCTGATCAGGTGTTCTCCGTGGTGATGAACAACTACCGCTTCACCGGCGGCGCCGGCTTCATGCAGGCGGCTGGTCTGACTCCTGAGGATTACAGCCTCACGGATATGTACACCGGCGATACGCTGGGCAACGATAACGGTCAGGTGCGTAACATTCTGGCGCAGTACATCCGCGACCAGAAGGAAATCACCCCCACCGTGGAAAGCACTTGGCAGTTCTTCAGAACCAAGGAAGACGCGATCGCTGCCGGCGCGAAGGTTGTGGAATAATACGCTTTCCAAATGCACCTGCGCCAGCTGCTTGCGCCTTTTCCCTTCTGACTTTCGGTCGTTCTACTGAGCGTAGTGCTGCTGCGCCGCGTTTCACGCCCGTTCGCCAGAATAAAAAATTCGCTTCACATCTTGGCGCATTCTTATTTGGAAATAGTATTACGCTCCCCGGATTTTCGTGATGAATCAAAAAAACGCGCCCTGCTCTGGAACATCTCCGGAGCAGGGCGCTTTTCTATGCAATCGTACGGTTGTGCTATTTCTAAGTTCATCCGTGCCATCTGTCCGCACTTTTCCATTCTGGCGCATTCTCATGATGGAAATAGTATTATCGCACGCTGTAACGTCCCCGGCTTTCCGTGAGGAAACGTTATTTCTCCCATTCCACCCCGTTCCCCCGCAGCCCCTGCACAAACTCCTCCGGCAGCGGCGCGGTGAACGTCATCCTTTCCCCCGTCCGTGGGTGCGTGAACGAAAGCGTGTACGCGTGCAGCATCAGGCGGGGGACTTTCGCGCCTCTTCCTGACCCGTAAATCGGGTCGCCGCAGACCGGATGCCCGATGGACTTCATGTGCACGCGGATTTGGTGCGTCCGCCCGGTCAGAATGTGGACGTCCAGCAGCGTCACGTTCCGCCCGCGCGCAAGCACCGTCCAGTCCGTAATCGACGGGCGGCCTTCGGGGTCAATCGCCATTTTCTTGCGGTCTTTCTTGCTCCGCGCGATGGGCTGGTCGATGCGCCCGCTGTCCTCCCGCAGATTCCCTTCAACCAGCGCGCGGTAGTGCTTCTCCATCTGCCGCTCCTGCAATTGGCGGCTGAGGGCAAGCTGGCTCTGGTCATTCTTTGCCACGAGCAGCAGACCGCTGGTGTCCTTGTCCAGCCGGTGGACGATGCCGGGGCGCAGTTCGCCGCCGATGCCGCTCAAGTGGTCAAGGTGGTGCAGGAGCGCGTTGACGAGCGTGCCGTCCTCGTTGCCGGCGGCGGGGTGAACGACCATGCCGCAGGGCTTCAGGACGACGGCGAGGTCGTCATCCTGATAGAGAATTGTGAGCGGAATTTCCTGCGCGACGGGCACAGCGGGCTTTGGCGCGGGAATCGTCAGGATAACAATCTGACCCTGTTTTGCCTTTGCGCCGGATTTCGTCTCGACTTTCCCGTCCACCGTGACGTTTCCGTCCGCCATCAGCGCCGCCACCCGCGAGCGAGTCAGCCCAGCGGCTTCGGACAGGGCAACATCCAGCCGCCGCCCGTCGCCGGGGATGGAGATAGTGCGCGATTCGAGTGCGTCAGGCATCATTTGCGTCATGATTGATTTTCCTCCAATCTTCCGTGCGGAACACGATGCAGTACGCCATCAGCACTGTGCCGACGACGAGCGCCGCGTCCGCAATATTGAACACTGCGAAGGGAAACAGGGTGATATCCAGCATATCGACGACATAGCCCAGCGCCAAGCGGTCGTAGGCGTTGCCAAGCGCGCCGCCGATCATCAGCGCCGCCGCGGTTCTGCTCCATCCGCTGAGCTGATAGCGGCGGAGGACGAGCCATCCGGCGATAACCGCGATGACGGACACCACACCCAGCATCCACGAGCGCCCGCTGAACAGGCTGAACGCCATGCCCGTATTTTCAACATAAATCCAACGAAGAATGCCGGGAATGAGGGTACGCTCATCCGGCAGCGCGACGGCGAGGGCTTTGGTGAAGCGGTCAAGCGCGAGGGTCAGGAGGATGAGCAGGAGAGGCAGCAGCCTTTGGGAAACGGGTTTGCGCATGGTGATGATAGCCCTTTCTGGTGATGATGATTTGGGAAGCGTCGGAATCAGGTCGCGCCCATTGACGCGACAATGAGGAAATGGCGGATAGAGCAGCTTGGGGCGCTTCTGCGGAAGCGCGAAGTTACGGGCGGGGACGCTTTAGCTGCCGCTGCCCTTGCCTTCCACGAGGTTCAGCAGCTGGGTCAGGAAATCCCCGATAATCGGCAGATTCCTTTGCACCAGTCCTTGCAGCAGCCACACCACCAGCGCACCCAGAAGCGTAAACCCAACCGCTGTCCCTAATCCTCTTGCAATCCCGCCTACAAACTGCATCAGAAGACGCTTCTTCCAGTTCTTTTCATATGCAACAAATTCACTGAGCCGCAGCTGCTCCATCCGCAGCAATTGCTCCTCCATCTTGTTCGCCATCCAGACCGCCCATTCCTTCATTCTCGCACCTCTTTTTTGCGGTTTTCATTTTCTGATAGAATCGCACGATCATGCAGGGGATTTCGCCTCTGCGGAGGTGACAAAGGGGCTTTCTGCTTGCTCCCTTCGGCACTTTAAGCCATAGTGGTGATAATCAGAAGTTTTTGATAGGGGGTGGTTCGATTTTGTTCGGAAAAGTAACTGATTTCCCTGCAAAGCAGAGCTGCCCTTTGTTTTTGCTGGTCAGCATTCCCCCGAATTGGGCAAACGATGCAAAGACCAGAAAAAAGGTGGACAAAAAACAAAAAAACACGCGAAAAACGCTTGACATAGCCTATTAGTTATGCTAAACTAACGCTTGCGAATCGCCGGATTAGTTGGAATAAACTATCCGCGAGAGGACTGACACAAGGAGGTCATGGAACATGATGCCGTTGGGCATGGTGGAAATTGGCGAATCTGGCGTGATTGGCAAAATCACCGGACAGGATGAGGTGCGTCAGCATCTGGCGGAGCTGGGCTTCGTGATGGGCGAAAGAGTGACGGTTGTCAGCAAAATGGGCGGCAATCTGATTTGCGCTGTCAAGGATAGCCGTGTTGCGTTGAGCCAATCCATGGCTATGCGTGTGCTGGTGAACTGAGGAAAAGGAGGCAGAAGGCATGAAAACCCTGAAGGATGTCAAGGTCGGGGAAACCGCGGTGGTTGTCCGCCTGCATGGTGAAGGTGCCGTCAAGCGCCGCATCATGGACATGGGACTGACCCGCGGGACGGAAGTCCATGTGCGCAAGGTTGCACCGCTGGGCGATCCGATGGAGCTGACCGTGCGCGGCTATGAGCTGAGCGTGCGCAAGGCGGATGCGGAAATGATCGAGGTTCAGTAATTCTGTTTCCCTTACGATAAAACCTGATTTCGCGTCGTTCCAAGCCTTCCACGCGCATACAGTATGGAAGCGCGCTCAACGCAATCGCGAAAAAGGGTCAAGGGACAGAGTCCCTTGCGGAGTCCAGAGGCGGAGCCTCTGGTGTGGTTAGTTAAGACAAATTCGCATAAGGAGGCGCCGAAAATGGCGATTACGATTGCGCTCGCAGGCAACCCGAACTGCGGCAAAACGACCATGTTCAACGCGCTGACGGGTTCTCGTCAGTTCGTCGGCAACTGGCCGGGTGTTACGGTTGAAAAGAAGGAAGGCAAGCTCAAGGGCAATGACAATGTGGTCATTCAGGACTTGCCCGGCATTTACTCCCTGTCTCCCTACACGCTGGAGGAAGTCGTCGCCCGCAACTACCTGGTGAACGACAAGCCTGATGCCATCCTGAATATTGTGGACTCCACCTCCATCGAACGCAACCTTTACCTGACCACGCAGCTGCTCGAACTCGGCACGCCGATGGTCATCGCGATGAACATGATCGACGTGTCCCGCAAGAACGGCGACAAGATCGACATGAAGAAGCTGAGCGCAGCGCTGGGTGTGGAAATTGTCGAGACTTCCGCGCTAAAGGGCGAAGGCAGCGTGAAGGCGGCTGAAAAGGCTGCAGCTGCTGCCAAGAACCGCACGATGGGCGAACATCCGCACGTATTCACCGGCTCGGTGGAACACGCGCTGGCGCATATTGAAGACCTCATCGGCGGCAAGGTTGAACCTCGCTTCCTGCGCTGGTACGCCGTGAAGCTGTTCGAGCGCGACGAGAAGGTTGTTGCGGAACTGAAGCTGTCCGAAGATGTCAAGAAGGGCATTGAGGAAGCCGTCTCCTCCTGCGAAAAGGAAATGGATGACGACGCCGAGTCCATCATCACCAACCAGCGTTACGCCTACATCAACACCTTGATGCAGAACGCGGTGAAGAAGGGCAAGGTAAAGGGCAGCCTGAGCGTTTCGGACAAGATTGACCGCGTGGTGACCAACCGCGTGCTGGCGCTGCCGATTTTCGCGCTCATCATGTTCCTCGTGTATTACATTTCCGTGACGACGATTGGTACGCTGCTGACGGACTGGACGAATGATGTGTTCGTTGCGGAAATCGTGCAGGGCAACCTCCAGACTTGGCTGGATGGCGTTGGCTGCGCAGGCTGGCTGAGCGGTCTGATTGTGGATGGTATCGTCGGCGGCTGTGGCGCAGTGCTGGGCTTCGTGCCGCAGATGCTGGTGCTGTTCCTCCTGCTGGCTATCCTTGAAGACGTCGGCTACATGGCTCGTATCGCCTTCATCATGGACCGTATCTTCCGGAAATTCGGGCTGTCCGGCAAGAGCTTCATCCCGATGTTGATTGGTTCTGGCTGTGGCGTTCCCGGTATCATGGCTTCTCGTACCATCGAGAGCGACCGTGACCGCAAGATGACCATCATGACCACGACCTTCATCCCTTGCGGCGCGAAGATGCCGATTATCGGTCTGATTGCCGCGGCGGTCTTCGGCGGCAGCGCGTGGGTTGCGACGTCCGCATACTTCATCGGCGTGGCGGCGATTGTTATCTCCGGCATCATGCTGAAGAAGACGAAGATGTTCGCGGGCGACCCGGCTCCCTTCGTCATGGAGCTGCCGGCGTATCACTTCCCGTCTGGTCGCAACGTGTTCCACAGCGTGTGGGAACGCGGCTGGAGCTTCATCAAGCGCGCTGGCACGGTTATCCTCCTGTCCTCTATTGTGATTTGGTTTGCGAAGACCTACGGCTGGGCGCCCGCGGCGGACGTGCAGCTTGAAGCGCAGCAGACCTACCAGACGGAACTGGCTGATTACAACGCGAAGGCGGAAGCTGGAACGCTGGAAGAAGACGAGGAAGAACCGCAACTTGCGCCCGAAATGGATCGCGCGGCTGGCTCTTGGGGCGCTGTGGCGGATATGGACAACTCCATCCTTGGCAAGATTGGCAACCCGGTCAGCGTGGTGTTCAAGCCGCTGGGCTTCGGCAATATGCCGTCCACGGTCGCTACGGTCATGGGTCTGGTTGCGAAGGAAGAAGTCGTTGGTGTTCTGGGCGTGCTGTATGGCGCGGATGACGCGGCGGACGTTGTTGACGACGAGGACATGACCGAGGAAGAGAAGGCGGAAGCCCTCAGCCCGATTGCGACGGCGTTTAACGAGTCCTCCAACGGTCACGGCCGTCTGGCGGCGTATGCCTTCATGATTTTCAACCTCCTGTGCGCTCCCTGCTTCGCGGCCATCGGCGCGATGAAGCGTGAGTTCAACAATGCCAAGTGGACGCTGGCTGCGGTTGGCTATCAGTGCGCGTTCGCGTACACCATCGCCCTGATTGTCTATCAGCTCGGTCTGCTCTTCAGCGGTGCTGGCTTCACCGTTGCGACGGCGATTGCCATCCTGCTGCTGGCTGGCCTGGTGTATCTGGTCGTTCGTAAGAATCCTTACAACGACAACCACCTCACCCAGAAGGTTTCCGCCTGATTTTCCATCGGGCTTAACCGAGGAAAGCACCGCTGCATCCGGTGCTTTCTGAAACCCCTCTTGTGAACGCCGGAGGGCTGGCGCGGGTTCTGCATCATCTGCGCTTTCCCTCCGGCATATGTTCTATCGCGCAAAAGCGGTTTTCCTCCATCCGCATCGGCGCAGAAAGGAACGAACCATGGCAACGTGGATTGTTGGCGGTGTACTTCTGGTGATTGTTGGCGCAGTCATTTGGAAGATGATCAAGGACAAGAAAAGCGGCAATTCTGCTTGCAGCTGCGGCGGCGACTGCGGAAAATGCAAGGGCTGCCACTGATTTTTCTCAAAACTTGTCAGACAAAAGCGCGCTTCCCGGAAACTTCGGGAGGCGCGTTTTTGATAGGTGGATGTGTTCCGCTGTTCTTTTCCTGTCGCCATCCTATGCAGCGCGCGGCGGATGTGGTATAATACTATTTCCAAATTCACCTGCGCCATCTGCTTGCGCCTTTTCCGTTCTGTCGTCCGGTCGTTCCATTTAGCGTAGCGCTGCTACGCTGCATTCCACTCCCGTTAGCCAGAGCGAAAAATTCGCGGCGCATCTTGGCGCATTCTCATTTGGAAATAGTATAATACTATTTCCAGATTCATCTGCGCCATCTGCTTGCGCCTTTTCCCTTCTGGCATCCGCTCATTCTACTTAGCGCAGCGCTGCTACGCTGCGTTTCATTCACGTTAGCCAGAATGAAAAATTCGCGGCGCATCTTGGCGCATTCTTATCTGGAAATCGTATAATCAGCATGGAAGCATCACAAAACCCGATGAATCACGTCTCGAAATCCACAAAATCCATTTATATGCTGATAAGGAGGACACCCCTCATGAGCAACGCTCTTACCGCCCGCCGTTCCATCCGCAAGTTCCAGCCAACGCCCGTTTCGCCCGACACCATCCGCGCTATCGTCGCCGTTGCCGCGTATGCGCCCAGCTGGAAGAATTCCCAGACCACCCGCTATACCCTGCTGACCAAGCGCGAGGAAATTGACCGCGTAGCGGACGAATGCACGATGGGCTTCCAGAAGAATATAGACACGCTGCACGGCGCGCCCGCGCTGGTTGTCCTCACGACCGTGAACGGCCGCAGCGGCTATGAACGCGACGGCTCGTTCACCACCAGCAAGGGGACGCACTGGCAGTCCTTCGATGCGGGTCTGGCGGCGGAAGCTTTCTGCGTCGCCGCGCATGATGCGGGGCTTGGCACAGTCATCCTCGGCATCTATGATGAAGCGAAGGTCAAGGCCGTGCTGAATCTGCCGGAAACGGAGAGCGTGTCGGCGCTGATTCCGATTGGCGTGCCTGCGGAATCTCCTGCCGCCCCCAAGCGAAAGGATGTTTCGGAACTTCTGCGCATTCGATAACCGTTTGACAAAAATCAGCCAATTCGCGCTTGTACTCAACTGCCCGTTGTGCTATGATAAAGGAAATGAATGACCCGCTTGGGGTCACAGGGAAAGGAGTTCCCCATGATGAATCTGAACGAAACTGCGGCGCGTCACGGCTTTTGCGTTGACCGTGTGCGTGAAAGCGAAGAGCTGCACGGGCAGATGGTGGAAATGCACCACAAAAAAACCGGCGCGCAGCTGGTTTGGGTGGATAACGGCGAGGTGAACAAGACGTTCTGCGTCGCGTTTAAGACCCTGCCGGAGGATTCGACCGGCGTATTCCACATTCTGGAGCATTCCGTCCTCTGCGGCAGTGCCAAGTATCCCGTCCGTGAACCGTTCGTCGAGCTGATGAAGAGCAGCATGGCGACGTTCCTGAACGCGATGACCTTCCCCGACAAGACGATTTACCCCGTCTCCAGCCGCAACGAGCAGGACTTCCTGAACTTGGCGGAAGTGTATCTGGATGCTGTGTTCGCGCCGCGCATCCTGCAAGACCCGAACATCTTCTATCAGGAAGGCTGGCACATTGAGCTGGACGAAAACGGCGCGCCGCTGTACAAGGGCGTTGTGTTCAACGAGATGAAGGGCGCCATGAGCGATGTGGACGAGCAGATTTACCAGAAGACGCTGGATGTCCTCTTCCCGGACAACTGCTACGGCTGGAATTCCGGCGGCGACCCGAAGCACATCCCCGACCTGACCTACGAGCAGTTCCTGCGCATGTATCGCCGCTATTATCACCCGTCGAATGCGCGCATTTATTTGGATGGCGCTGTGCCGCTGGACAAGGTGCTGACGCTGGCGGAGGAGTACCTGAGCTGCTTTGACCGGCTGGACGAGAAGCACGAAATTCCCATGCAGAAGCCCTTCGCCGCTGAAGCGGAACAGGCGTATGAAATCGGCACCGAGGAGAATACTGCCGACAAGACCATGCTTACGCTGGCGAAGATTGTTGCGCCGTGGTCGGATACGGTGCGCGTCACGGCGACGGAAATCCTCTTTGATGTGCTGACGGGCAGCAACGACGCGCCGCTGAAGAAGGCGCTGCTGGCGACGGGCAAGTGTCAGGATGTAGGCATGTCTCTGGACAACGCGATGGCGCAGCCGTACATGATGCTGACCCTGCGCAACATTGCCGATGGCAGTGAGCAGGAACTGCGTCAGATGATCCGCGACACCGTGCAGCAGCTGGTTAAAACCGGGCTGGACAAGGACGCGCTGACTGCCTCCATCAACAGCAGCGAGTTTTCCGCCCGCCAGCCGGACGAGCCGTCGGGGCTGCTCCGCTGCATCCATGCGCTTGACGCGTGGCTTTACGGCGGCGACCCGATGCAGCCGCTCCTGTCCGAAGAGCGTTATCAGAAGCTGCGGGAAATGGCGGCGGGCGACGGCTTTGACCGCCTGATGGCAGAACTTCTGCTGGATGAAAGCACGATGAGCATCATCCGCACCGTGCCGTCCCACACGCAGGGCGACGAACTCCGCGCGGAGGAAACGGAGCGCCTGCAGGCGATTCAGGCATCGTGGACGGACGCGGACAAGGAAGCGCTGCGCGTGCAGAACAAGAAGCTGACCGCGTGGCAGCAGACCCCCGACACCGCCGAGCAGCTGGCAACGCTGCCCGTGCTGTCCTTGAGCGAAATCAGCGCAGACCCGCTGCTGATTCCCGCGGCGGAAGCGCAGTGCGGCGCGGCGAAGGTCATCACGCATGATCTGTCCATGAACGGCATCACCATCATGCACTGGTATATCTCCCTGACCGATTTCACCCTGGATGAACTCAAGCGCCTGTCGATACTGCCCGAACTGCTGGGCAAGCTGCCGACGAAGCGTCACGATTCGCTATCCCTCTTCCAAGCCATCAAGCGCGATATCGGCAAGCTGACGTTCCAGCTGCGCGTCATGTCCCGCTGTGCGGAAATGGCGACGCCCGTGCTGGACGTGAGCTGCTCCGTGCTGGATGCGAACGTGGACAAGGCAGCCGCGCTCGTGCGGGAAATTCTGACCGAAACGTGCTTTGACGACAGGGCGCGTGTGCAGACGCTGATTCTCCAGTTGAGCGAGATGGCGAAGCAAAAGGTCATCAGCGACGGCCACAGGATGGCAATGTACGCCGCATCGGCGACGATGAGCGCGGCCTCGGCAGCGCGGGAAGCCTTGAACGGTCTGAGTGCCTGCATGGTGCAGAAGGCGCTGGCGGAGAATTTCGACGCGCAGTACCCGGATTTCCTTGCCCTCTGCGAGCGGTTCAGCAAGGACAGCGCGGTGCAGTCCCGCGTCACGTTCAGCCTGTCCACGAATAAGGCGCTTGACCCCGCCGCAATTCTCTCTGCCTACCCGGTCGGCACGCCCATCCCGGATGCCGCGCCGTATGTCAGCGACCTGCCTGCCAAGTGCGCCTACCGCATCCCGTCGCAGATCAGCTTTGCGTCGCTGGGCTATGATTACCGCCGTGCGGGCAAGGTGTACAGCGGTATTGCGCGCGTGATGAGCAACATCCTGTCCCTAAGCTACCTGTGGAACGAAGTCCGCGTGCAGGGCGGTGCATACGGCGCAGGGCTGAACACCAGCGAGACGGGGCGCATGGTCACTTACTCCTACCGCGACCCCTCCCCGGCGCGTACGCTGGGCATCAACCGCAGCATGTCGAAGGGTCTGCGTGACTTCGTGGCGGGCGACGAACGGATTGACAAGTACATCATTTCCACCGTCGGTGAAAGCGAACCGCCGCTGGGTTCGGAGAATCAGATTCTTGTCAGCGACGAAAATCTGCTGTGCGGAATCACGCCGGAGGATCTCTGCCGTGAGCGCGCGGAAATGCTCTCCACCACCAAGGACGCGCTGCTGACGTGGTGCGGCGTGCTTGACCAGATGGCAAAGGACGGCGGCGTGTGCGTCGTCGGACATGACGGCGCGATTGCCGCTTGCGAGAAGGAAGATTTGACGGTTCTGTAAGGGATATAACGTAAAAAGACCCGCTGTTCACCTCGATGTAAGGGATGGACAGCGGGTTTTCGTAGGTCTTATACTATTTCCAAATGAGTATGTGTAAGCAGATGACGCAGGCGAATGCAGGAAATAGTAACCGTTCACTTTCTCCATTCCACCCGAATCTCAAACGGCATCTGCGCATCCATCGATTCGTCGTTGTCCCAAACGTGCACCTGATAGCTTTCCGGCGCGCCCAGCACGACGAAGTACAGATACTGCGTTTCCTCCGGAATATCGAAGGACACCGCGCCCTCATCTTCGGCGCAAACGTCGCTGTACACGCGCGTGCCGTCCGTCAAGTATGCCACGAAACCGTAGCGCCAGCCCGGCGCGGCATCCACCGCGTTGTAAATGCGTGTGTGACCCGTCAGGTTTTCCGGGATGGCTTCGTCCCCGATGGAATACAGACCGGGGTCATCCACCGCCAGCGCCGCGGTCGTCAGCGTCATCAGCACCAGTGTGAGTGCCAACATTCGCCTGAGCTTCATGCAAATCCTCCGTTTACGGAATGCGGAATTCTGTAAACAGCGTCACAATACGCTGATTCATCAGCTTGACGCACTCCCATCTCGTTTTGGCATCCACATCCATGCGCACCCGCGCGCCGCCCTCCTGCCAGAGATCAACCCGCAGCATCCATTTATTTTCCGCATCCGGACTCGATTTGCGGATATTGAGATAGCCCGTCGCCACAGACACGGGGGTATCCGCATCATTCTCAGATCCATTCAGCCAAATGTAGCAGGTGCTGTCCGGGCGCACATCGTAATAATCCGACGAAAACAGCTGGTCATTCGCCCGAAAGCCGTTTTCCAACAGTTCGGCGGTGTGCGCCCGCAGCGCTTGGAAATCAACCGCTTGAAGTGCCTCGTTCGAGATGCGTTCCGTGTAGAAATGGTAGAAGAGCGCGCCGCAGAGCAGCACGAAAAGTGCCAGTACAACAACATGCCAGCGCTTGATTTTCATTTATTCAAACCATCCCTTCGGCAGCACATCCCGCTGATGCAGCAGCATGTCGTCGAAGAGCTTCTGCCCGTCCTCCAGCGTCACGCCACCCAATTGCGGGTCGTTCATGAACGTGGAGAAACCCAGCTTGCGGTCGCAGTGCAGCGCAGCCTGCAAGGTGTTTTCCTGATTGTAGACGTGGCGCGCCACCAGCGGCAGGATGTTCGCCGGCATGTCGCCCGCGCAGATCGGGTCGATGCGCCCGCGCGAGAACAGCGCGTTCGTCTCCACCACCGCGCCAATCGGCAGATTCGGAATCTGCCCCTGATTCGGCACGTTCACGTTGCTGACCATGTTCCCCAGCCCCAGCAGCGCCTTGAGCAGCAAATGCCCTTCCTCACCCGACGGCGTGAGGTCAAGCGGCTCTTTTCCGCTGAGCAGGTCGTCCGAGCGCTGCATCCGCTTCTTCAGGTCGTCCTCGCGCCATGACACGGGCGTCAGGTCGAATTTCCACTGGTGCGCCGTCTCCGGGCTGTGCAGATACCACTGCGGCAGGAATTCCACCAGATGGCGGTCGCCCGCTGCTGCAATCGCCCCGTAGCGCTGGAACAGGTCGAACTTAACCTTGTGCGTGCACGCGAAATGGCTGTTCATCCAGTTGTCCGACCCCAGCTGAATGCCTTCGGGATGCTCCTCCACAAAGCGGGCGTACAGCGGCATCAAATCCATGCCCTGATAGCTGGCAGAGGTAATCCAAGTGAAGTGGTTAATGCCGGTGACAGTGGTGTACAAGTCCTGCCGCTTCACGCCGGGAATGCGCTCCTGCTCATCCAGCATCGCGCACAGCACCTTCTGCGTGCCGAACACCTCGTGGCAGCAGCCGAACGCCTTTACCTGCGGGAATACCTCGTACAGCGTCCGCACGCAAAGCGTCATCGGGTTCGTATAGTTGATGACAAATGCGTTCGGCGCGAAGTCGCGAATCGCTTCGGCAATCTCAACGAACATCGGAACCGTGCGCATTGCCCGCATGAAGCCGCCTGCGCCCACCGTGTCGCCCACGGACTGATATACGCCGACCCGCTCCGGCAGGTGTACATCGCCGCGCATATGCGCAAACGTTCCCGGCAGAATGCTGATGACGACGAAATCCGCGCCCGTGAGCGCCTCCTGCAAGGAACTGCTGACTTCAAACGTCCACTTGGATGCCGCGTCGGGATGCGCCGCCAGCATCGTGCCGATTTTCTGATTGCGCTCCGCCGCCTCGCGGTCAATGTCGTAAAGCCGTACCGTGCCGCTGATTTGCCCGTCGGAAATAATGTCGCGCATGAAACCCCACGCCCATCCGCGCGAGCCGCCGCCGATGTAAGCCACCGTCAAGCCTGTCACCTTGTTGTCTTGATGCGTATACATTGCACTTTTCCTCCTTGATGGCTGGTTTTCAGCCTGTATCGACATGATAGCACAGATGCGCGGGTTTTGCAATGCGAGAAAAAGATTCATATTTTCCATCATTAAGCATTTATCTGCTGCAAAAAACAGCTTTCCCTTTCGGGAAAGCTGCTATCATTTTCCACTTTAGTCCTGCCCAAGTAATTCTGTCGATTCATCTTCGAGAATGTCGCCCAAAGGCATTCCCTGAATGCGGCATTGCGCCAGCGCTTCCTGCGGCGTGGCATATTCGCCAATCAGCGCATACGCCGAACCTTCTTTTTTGTACACGCCGAATCGCGCTTCACGCCCGTCAGGCAGTACTGTATTTGCCGGGTGATACATCGAATCCGTCTGAAAACGATATTCCTGCCCTCGCCAGCCAAAATCCAAGCCAAACCAATGCCCGTCGGATGGCGACCATTCCCCGGTGTATTGGGAGAGAAACTGCTCACGGGTCATTTGATTCGACCTCCTCCGTCACACCCGCCAAAATCCACTGAATCGTCTCATCATCCAGCAGCAGATACTGCGGAGTGACCCGCGGCTGCCACTCCGGGACGCACGCCGCCAGCGCGTCCGCGTGGTGGATTGCCAAGCTGTAGCGTTCTCCATTCACGCCGGAGAAGCCAGCTTTTCCGTCCGCGCTTTCCGAGTGCTGTGCCCAAAGCTGTGTCAGCACCGCTTCCCATGCGTAATATGCTTCCATCTCTGGCGACGCTGCCGGAATCGCCGCATCCTCATCCCCCTGTCGCCACAGCACCTGATACTCCTCCGGCGTTCCCTGACGAATCTCCGCCGTCGTCGTCTGCCAGCCGGAATCGAGCGTGAAGCCGACGTTTTGCATAGGCGTGCTTGCCGTCTGCGGCACGATATGCTTTTCGGCATAGAGATAGAGGATTTCGGCGCGGCTTCCGTCAGCTGCCGTCTCCGTCACCTGCTGCCGTTTGACGTAGAGTGGGGTCATGCTTTCGTGATAGTCGAACGAAGCGACAAGTCTGCCGTCCGCCAGCTTGGACAGCTGAATCCCGTACTCGCTCGTCGGAATCGGGCGCGTTTCGTTCATCAGCCAATCGAAGCAGTATAGATTTGCCAGCCCAAGGATGCACACAATCAGCGCACCCAGCAGGACATTGCGGAGGGTGCGGCGGCGCTTCTGCTTCCGCAGCGTCTGGGCGGCGGCGTCGAACGCGGCGCGCGAATCCAACTCGCTTTTCTTTCCGGCGGGCAGGTCAGCTTTGAGCTGATTCATGTATGCGGCACATTCCGCGCACGTCTGCACATGCGCCGACACCATGTGCTTGCTCCCGTCGCTGGCGACATCATCCAGCACCAGCGGCATCAGGTCGCGGACGACCTCACAGTCTTTCTTCATGCGTTTCGTCTCCTTTCATTGCGTCCAGCAGCATTTGCTTCGCCCGGTACACCGTTACGCGCGCCCAGCTTTCGGATTTCCCGAACAGCGCCGCAATCTCCTTGCTGGACAATTCGCAGAAGGTTTTCAGGGTGAACACCTCGCGATACGGTTCCGGCAGACGGTGGAGAGCTTGATGCGCACTCAGGGCGAGACTGTGTTCCGCGACCATCTCCGTGAAATCCGGGACGGACGCCTCCGGCACGTTGTCCAATGGCAGCGGCGACTGCTTCCGCATGATGCGCAGAAACTGATTCCGTGCAATCGCGCAGAGCCATGTGCCGACCGAACTTTTTCCTTCGTACCGCTTCCAATTTTTCATCGCCTGATAGAACGTTTCCTGCGTGAGCTCCTCCGCAAGGTCACGATCGCGGCACAGGCGGATCAGGTAGCCGTACACCATGTCCCGGTACTGCTGATATGCTTCTTCTGCGTCAAGCATCTCCAGCACCTCCCTTCATGAAGTTAGTCGCGCGAAAACGCCAAACGTTACATCCGATTACAAAAAAAACATCCGAGCCGTTTGCCCGCCTATGGAGCAACCAGCCCGGATGTCTTTCTTTCGTGCGGGAAACAGGACTTGAATTCGACCGAATTATACATCCTCGATCAATTCTACCACATGATGTAGAACAATGAAAGAAGAATAATCAATATCTTGTGGTATCGACCAACGATAGTAAACCGTGTGTTCTCACGGTTTGGGTACGATCAGACGACGATTTTGCGGTATATCGGCAAATTTACCCAAACCAGATTTTAGCCGACGAAAGTGAAAAAGGCGGCTAAAACACAAAAAAGGAGGACATCAACATGAACCGTTTCCCGAAAGAAATGACTGAAAATGGTATTCATTACACCCTGCATGGCGACTACTACTTTCCGGATCTCGATCTCCCGGATTCTCCTCGGCAGACTATCGGCCGCTATGGCCGGATGCGGAAAGCCTATCTGGAAGAGCATCGTCCCGGACTGTATGAACGGCTTCTTCTTTCCGGTAAGTTGTATGACCATCTGGCGGAAACAGATCAAGTCTGCCGGGATCGTATGGAACAGATAATCACCCGGATGGCCAAAGCTGAAGGAATCAACGAACAGCTGAAAGCATCGGATCAGCTGGGCTGGGTTTCCCGGATCAACAGTATTCATCAAAGTGCTGAGGAAATCATACTGGATGAACTGGTCTTTGCCTGAATCCGGATCGCCGTCTCTTCGGAGGCGGCTTTTTTATTTCTGTTTATCTGATCGCCAGCATGATCTCTTCACACAATATTGTCATAAAGAAATGCATTTATCGGATCAATAAATCAATAATCAGTTCAATCACCATTGCTTGCATTGGATTATTGATTCATAATATGTTCGCTTGTGTAATTCTCATGCTTCAGCATTCTCGATTTCCTCCAGAATCTCCTTCATCTCGTCTTCTCTGCCGCGCCGCCGAGCATAGCGCATCATCTTTGAGGGTTCAATGTGATATGTCTCCATTGCTTGTTTCAGCACTTCAGGGTATTCTGATTTACTGTATGCCGATGAGATCAGTTTATCGCAATACATATCCACCAGCATTTTCTCCAGACAGATTTCGTGCGGCGCAGATGCAGATAACGGTGCTTCGGAAATCATATCTGTCACAACAATGCAATCCTTTTCCCAGTACAGGGCATAGTCTGCTTTTTTCGGCTTGTACAGCAAATGCGCATAACCAAGTTCCCGAAGGTGACGGAAAACAAAAATGCTGACGTCCTTTTCCGCTTGAATAAAAACTGTGTTTAGTGCAACCAAATGATTCAGAAAATCATTCATCAATGCTGTCTCAAACACCGTAAAGCGAACCGATGGATGCTTATCTGATACTTGCGATATCAGTTTTGCTGCCAGATCAGAATAGGCCGGACGATACATTGGCTTTTCCCGCTCGTTTTGAACCACATATACATTGCGTGCAACCTTTGTTAGGTTCCCGCTTTTAAGCATTCCGCAGACAGCCCAATGATAGGAGCTGTCGCGCATTTGTGGGTAGTTGTTTTTCAGCAGCTTGATTAATTCCTGATGGGAATAGCGATGCCCGGCTTCGAGTTTTTAGAGGTCGCCTCATACCATTGCACGATTACTCACCTCCATTCTGCATTTCGGCAATTTCATATCAATATAGCCATAATACATTATATCGCTTCTGATTCACACAATCAATACACATCGGCAATTTCTAATGAATAGCCGATACTCACTGATAAGTTCTCCTCAACTGCTCAACTGCCCATTAGAAAAATGACTTTGTTGTGCTAGAAATCTCTTGATAATGGGTGGAAAAGAAAAAATAGTTATTCACGATTTGCCAAATCGCACTTGACTAATTTGCGTCAGAGTGATATATTAGAGACAGCCTTAATTGGAGGTGCTGTCCATGTTTATCGGCAGAGAGCGGGAACTTGCTTCCCTGAACAGATTATACAATTCCGGCAAGTTTGAGTTTGTGGTTCTTTACGGCCGCCGCCGTGTGGGAAAAACCGCACTGATCAACCATTTTATCGACGGCAAGCCCGCGATTTATTTCATGGGCGTCGAGAGCAACGCCAAGCAGAACCTAGAGAATTTCAGCAAAAGCATCATGGAGTATGCCAGCGGATATGAGGGGGATATGTCTTTCCTCTCTTTTCAGGCTGCCCTGGAAATGGTATTCAGGCTATCCGAGAAGGAGCGCCTGATCCTGGCCATCGACGAATACCCCTATGTGGCCCGCGCTTCCAAGAGCCTCGCTTCCACTTTGCAGCTGCTGATCGACAAATATAAGGATCATTCCAAATTGATGCTGATCCTGTGTGGCTCGTCCATGTCCTATATGGAAGATCATGTACTGGCTTACAAAGCACCTTTGTACGGCAGGAGAACGGCGCAGATCAAGCTGCTGCCCTTTAATTTTGCGGAGACCTGCGGTTACTTTAAGAACTTCTCCGCTGAGGACAAAGCCCTGGCTTACGGGATCATGGGTGGCACTCCGCAATACCTTCTACAGATGAGCGACAAGCTCAGCATCGAGGAGAATATCAAAAACACCTTCCTGGACGCCACTTCCTCGATCTATGAGGAGCCCATAAATCTGCTGAAACAGGAGGTCCGGGAGCCGGCCATCTATACAGCCATCATTACCGCCATTGCCACCGGATCATCCCGCATGTCGGAGATCTCAGGCAAAGTTGGCGAAGACACCAACGTCTGCTCCACCTACCTGAAAAACCTGATCACGCTGGGCATCGTGCAAAAGGAGCTGCCTTACGGAGAGAAAGCGTCAAAAAAGGCGATCTATTTCATCGACGACAACATGTTCCGCTTCTGGTACCGGTTTGTGCCGGAGAATGCTTCCCTGATCTCCCGCGGCGCAGCAGACCTGGTATATCAACGCATCGAACCGTACCTTTCCGACTACATGGGCAAGGTGTTTGAGGAAATCTGCAAGCAATACCTTTGGAAGCTGCTGCTGAGCGGAAAGTCCCCGGTGGAATTCACTTCCCTGGGCCGCTGGTGGGGCAACGATCCTGTCCATAAACGACAGGCAGAAATTGACATTATGGGCGAGCAGAACAAAAATACCGCCCTCTTTGCCGAATGCAAATGGACCAACGAAAAAGTTGATCTCGGCGTGCTGGAAACGCTGATAGAGCGCAGCAACCTTTTCGCTTATCAGAAAAAGCATTTCTTTCTCTTCTCGAAGTCTGGATTTACAAAGGGATGTATCGAAAAAGCAAAGCAGTTAGGGAATGCGACATTGAAAACATACGCCGATATGATACATGATAAAGGCGATTGAAAGAAACCGCCTGTAATGAATGGGGAAATTTAAAACTACAATAATCAGATGTATTGTGAACACTGTGGTAATTCGTTGGATATTGAAGCAGAAAGTATTAAGGAGTAACGCACATGGCATCATTAACACATGTCTGTATGTGGTCCGATCATGGCTGGAAACGGATTACAGCAGAGCAGGCAGCCAGGTTACATCCAGGCGGAACTGTATCTGCTCGCAGCGGGCTTTTTATGTGCGAACTCTGCGGACAATACGTTACGCTTACTGATGGCGACATTAATGTACGCTATTTCAAACATAGTGCGTATGAAAAAAGTAAAGATTGTCCTGAACGTACATTTGGGTCCGGATACACTCCCTCTTATAGCTCGCAAGAGCACGATTTGCCAATCCGCATAACAAGTATATCATCATCTTCTTACAGGTTTGAGCTTGGTTTGATTCGTGCCCCAATAAGTTCTCTTAGCAAAGACTTTCGCATTGAAATCAAACCAAAGGGGGCCTCTGACGTATCCTTTGTTTTCGCCAAAGAACGGCTGAATTCTGATAGTATAACCTATCTTCCGATCGGTGATAGACCGTTTGAAAAGTATGCGCTCAATTTCAAAAACGGCAATGATCAAATTCGTGAATTCTGGCCGGCGGAAATCAATGGTATAGATCCGGAAGGAGCATTATTTGAAAAAAGCTCTGGGCAAAAGCTTTCATATGATGCTGATGTTGAGATCGGGAACGAATACTATCTATTAAAACGCGGCCACCTGTATGTGAAAGCATATAACGGCATAACCATACGAGAAATCCTGCAGAAGCGAACCGGGTGGGAAACATGGAGCCTATATGAGATTTATGCGGCAGAATTTAACGAAGCCGCTGCTCGGTTCTATCTTGACTTTCATTGCCGCTTGACTGAGCATCCTGTTTCACTGCACCCGGTATGGCCGCTATTCATCGAAGGAAATTATGTAATTAAACACAATCAAAACAATATGTACATGCTGGTCGAAGGCAACGTGTCAGCGGTCAAAACCTTCCCTTCTGTAGCTTTGCGTCAGTTGAGTCATAATTCATCGCAAACCAGACTGTACGAGGTATCGTGTGCCGGAAGGCAGCAGTTAATTTCTGCCGGTCGAACACGGGCATTACAATACACATACCTTTGGAGAGAGCCGCTTGATCAGATGGGTATAGTGCCAAAAGTATCGGTTACTGACCTTACAGGCGCTGACGTTGCTTCTGGTGAAACGGATGTCTTACCCCACAGTAAAACGCTGCGTATCAAATCATCATTTGACGGAGAACTTATTATTTCCAACAAAAGCCATCTTGTGGATAAGCGAAAAATAACAGCTGATAAATACACGGAACTGGACGGGTTGGCCTTTGGTATTAGCATTCAAATTATGATCGGCTTTGATGTCGTTTGGCAGATTAACTTCAAGAAACAACGGTCAGTCAGGATCAATGAAGACGTTGAAATGCTAAAGCATATAACCAGCGTATCCGGAGTAACAATCCCAGCCCCGCATTCTTTGCGCAATATATTAGCAGGCATGCGCTCCTATCCAACAATATGCCGATGGATACGAATGTGTATAAAGAATGATGTTATAGATGAGCAGGCATACCGCAGATTGCAAGAGGCCTATCGCCGCATGACTACGAACGGATAAGGAGAATCGCTATGAATTACATTGAACTCCTCACTCAGGAAGAAAAGGTAAACCTCTGCGGAATCATGGGGGGAAGAGATTTCAAAGAACTATTCAAACACAACGAACGAGAATTTCAAAAAATACGAAAAGGATTCAGGGCCAAATCTTTAACTGAAGAGCTTGCGTTATCAATTGCTATTGCCAATGTGGACAAGCCCTTTATTGCATCATGGGTCAACGCAAGGGTACAGATTTGGCTTGATGAAATACAGGAAAATATAACAAAACTTGAAGGTGAAGGTTCTGCGCATGATATTGCCCTGGCAACAACGATGCTGGATTTCTTCTTTTCACATGATGTTGATTTGTACCTCAAGCTCGCAGGAATTACAATGGATGAAGTCTCCCGAACTGAACTTCGTACAACAATGGAGCGCATTGAATCTGACCGTGCTAAGGAAGAAAAGGATGCCGATCGCGTTAAAGCATTAGAGGAAGAGAAACAACGTTTACTCGGTCAAATAGAAGATTGCCATCAAAGTGCCAGTCTGCTAAAGACCGAATACGAGCAAAGGATTCAAGAGATAGAACAAGATAAGAAGGATTTAGAGTCTTCTTTGGCTGCGGCACAAGAGAAAATTTCAGAATTGCAAACATCTCTAACCGTTGCCAAAAGTGATGAGAGCAGCCACCTTTCGCAATACGACGATACCGATATTTCTTCTCTGCCCCCGGTTGGCAGCGAAGAAACCATTTCATTGTGCAATGTGATTTCTGACTACAGCGGACAGAAATGGCTTATACGTTTTGCTGATTTGAGCCACAATGGACACTATCACATGTTCCATAGAAATGAAGAACTCCCACCCTACTTTTCAAATAGGGATAAAATCTTCTATAAGGACGGCCCTTCCACTGACGGCTTTTATGGAATCTGGTCGTGGTCTGCAATTCCAAACGAAAAGGATCCTTCCAAGGATTATATTATATCAAAATACAATGTTAATCTTGATGCCATTGAAATAGCTACTATTCCAGAAGCCTCCTCTCTTGAAGAATTGATTCACCTGTTAAAAGACGGGTTTGTATACCAGCCACATAGTAGAAGAATCATGTTTTCTTTATACGCATCCAAAGGGCAATACATGGGCATTCTGTGCAGCATAAAGGAACTCAATGTTACCAATGGAAAGGTCTCCTTTGCTGAAGATTGCATCGAAGTACCAGTTTACGAATTCAACAGTGACAATATATTGCGTTTAGAAAACGGCCTATCTTTTTATAGAAATGCGTTTGCCGGTCTTCCGAATAAACTTTATCAGTTAAAAAGCCCACTCGATATTGTAAAGAATATTGTTTTCTCATCCATTTCTTGGGCAACCTATAAAACAAGAGGATATACTCGTGCTGAGTATAGAAGTTTTAAAGATTTTCTCGGTGCGATTCCGGTAGAAAATATAGTACAGAGAATAGAAGCTGAATGCCGCTGTTCTGATTCTGTGGCAAAAGAACTTTTGAATGAGTTCCTGAGTATAGTCTGGAAATATGTTGATGGTGACAGCCTGGAAGATGATGTGATCCTCTCGGCTATTTCCGCAAGCTCTGAGCTGCAGGAAAGAACGAAAGCTCTTATTCGTTTGGATTGGGAAGCGGAGCACAAAGACTTACTGACTGATGCCCAAAGGGAGCTTGATTTGCTCAATGCCAAGCTGGAATCTGTCAATACCAGTTTGACTGAGGCTCAGGAAGCCTTTAGTAAAACCAAGCTGGAAGAAGAAAAACTTTCAAACGTAATAGCTGAAAAGGAAAAGCTGGCTGAGGATGTTGAAGCAGCAGTTGCTGATAGAATCGAAATGGCACGTAAAAATGCAGCAGGCTTCATTGCCAACATGGCTTTCGTTGACAGACATCCGAATGAGGCTGCAGCAAAACAAACGCCTAAAGCAGTTGAAACTTTGGCCCAGCCCGTGGCTTCTCAATATCATGCCTATTCGGCAGCGAAGGAACTCGATGATCTCGAAGTCCATCACTCTTGGAATGAAGTCATTAACACAGCTTCGTTTGAGTTAGGCGAAGCAGGCGTTGCAGATAGATACAGAAATGGTCTTGCGGCTTTCTTATGCGCTGCCTACATTGAAAGACAACCTATTCTTCTTGTCGGACCGAATTCAATCGATATTTCGAAAGCGCTCTGCGCAGCAATAGCGGGACATAAGCATGGAATGCTCTCTTGTGAGGGTAGTTATAGCAGCCATGTGCTCCAAGAATTGGGGCATGATGGCGAGGATATCGTAATTATCAACAATCTCTTTGCAAGCGGGTGGATGAATCGACTCCCAGAGATCCTTTCGAAAAAGGATATTTTCTATGTTGCTACCCATCCCTACGCAGAGGATATTCAAGTTGAGCCTAAAAGCCTGTATGGTTTTATGCTGCCACTGTTCACAGAGTTTTTTGTGGACAATAAAGCATCTGGTAAGTACTATGGCGGATACTTTGCAGATGACTTTAAACCATACGCGGCTCAACCAGCATCAAGCAAAGAATTGAGAATCCTGTCAAGACTTTCGTTGAGCACATTGGTGAAAAATCGGATTAATAGCGTTATTTCTACCATGCATGGCATCCACTCTTCCACAACAGCGGATGAGGAGTTTATATTCGCTATTCTTCCAATTGCATATGCAACACTTGAACTAAATGACCTCACGGAGATGATTGCAGACCCGCAAAAAGGTATTGAACTATCCGCAAGCCTTAAGCGTGATCTGCGGTTTATCTTAGGAGAACTCTGATGAACAAGTATAATGGATTGCTTTCAGCAGTGGCTCAAAAGTATAACATCCGCAGAGGCCTGCAAGAAGCTGAAAACGATTGGAAGACACGATTGATTTATAGTGTCTGCGGAATGATGGCTTATGCATCACTTTGGGACGAGACGGAGGATGAACCCGTTTCCATTGTGTGCGTACACCGCTGAGCAAAATCACCTCGACCGGCGAAATTGAGCAGCGGTTCCG
>ERZ1027188.118-NODE-118-length-34544-cov-9.121807_pt1 | contig 34544 bp, 26 predicted proteins | sample MGYA00519273_ERZ1027188 | MGnify/ENA primary metagenome ERZ1027188 (study PRJEB26926, sample SAMN06164623) | human gut metagenome | biome: ENVO:00009003; feature: ENVO:2100002; material: ENVO:00002003 | host: Homo sapiens | place: USA | collected 2012 ... | reverse complement strand
GTTAAGCCTGTAGCTAGCGTTCATCCTGAGCCAGGATCAAACTCTCCATTGTAAAAATGTCTTTATATTTAATGTCTCTTTAAAAGAAACATCGTTTGTCTGTTTCTCAGAATGCCATCCTAATATCAGGTTAAAGTCAAAACCACCTCTAAAAAATATCAACAGGCCTTCCGGCCTGCGACGGTCGCTTCGCTTGTATTGTCACCCAAGTTCCCTCAGGCGACTCCTGTACTACTCTTCTGTCTCTCAGTTTCTCAAAGAACGCTTTCCATATCGCTCAGGAGAAGTATTTCTCAAAAGCGGATGCAAAGGTAAGGAGTTTTAAACAAACAAACAAATCTTTGGAGAAATATTTTTCAAAAATCATGAAAAAATTCCAGATTGTTGACATAAATCAACGAAAAAGGAGAAAAAAGCCCACTCCGACTCCCTCAAGGGGGAGAGAAATGGATGGGAAAGGGATGAGGAATGAGAACGGGAAAGGATGAGAATCATGGGAATGCCGGAGTGAGGGGGATAAGGAGGGGAAACATAAAAGTGAAAGGAAACATGAGGGAGAATGGAATAAATAACTATGGTATATGGGGAGGTAATATGTATATAATATATGTATAAGACATTCAACGTTATCACTTACGCTCTTAACTTTATCGGAGATAATATATATACCCGTTGGCGGAATTAAATTGGAAATACTATGAACCCAAAAAAGCTGCACATATCGCAGAATATTAGTAACTTAGAGTACTCAATCTTTAAGTTATGCTATCAGGTTATGTGCAACTTGTACACAAAGTTCGTTAGATTTTTGGAGATATGCAAGCATTTCTCCAACGGATTAGTCACAGAGAAAGGAAATATTCTCAGGCCTGGTCCCGTTCCCCACTTTTCAGATTTGGAAGTCATCGCATTGAGCATGGCTGCAGAATCGGAAGAAATCGATAGTGAAAACTAGTTGTTCGAATCCAAGTTGAAAGAATGTCGCAGCAAGCTTCCCAACCTCATTTAGCGCAGTCAGTTCAATGACCGCCGTAAGCCTGTAAGCAATCTGCAGGAAGAGATACGCAGTTGGATGGCGAAAGAGATGGATGGAGGTGAGGACTTCTTCTGCATAGATTCCAAGCCGATAGAAGTGTGCCGCATACCCGTGGTAAACGTTGTAAGATGGGAACTAATGGTGATTATGCAAAAGCACCAGACTTCGGATATTGTGCATTTCAGGGCATCTACTTCTTTGGATATAAGCTTCATGCACTTTGCGGTTTGAGTGGCGTTATACATTCTTATGAACTGTCCAAGGCTAGTGTGCATGACATCAATTACCTCAAAGATATCAGGCAGGTTTATCATGACTGCAATATATTTGGAGACAATGGTTTTCTCAGTGCAGAGGTACAATTAGACCTCTTTGAGACTGCAAACATTAAACTTGAATGTCCATACCGGCTAAACCAAAAGGACTGGAAACCTACTTTCATCCCTTTTGCGAGCGCCAGGAAGAGAATTGAAACCTTGTTTTCACAACTCAATGATCAGTTTATGGTCATAAGAAACTATGCTAAAGATACACGCGGCCTGTTTGCCAGAATAATTGGCAAAATTAGTGCGCTGACCGTGTTGCAATATATCAACTACAGTAATGACAAACCCATAGGGCGAATTAAGTACGCACTAATTTAATTCCGCCAACGAGTAACTTTTAAGATTTTGAGATTAAAAACTGTTCGCTGTAAGCGATTAAAATTTACGAGCAAATCAGGGCGTGCGTCAAGTGGAGATTAGGCACAAGGATTTACGGAAGAATACTCTCCAACGGAGGAAGATTGTTGCGTAAACGTGTCTTGTCCTTTTGCCCGGAACGGCACGCTAACTTCGCTCGGTGAATTTCTTATATCGCATCAGCCAAGAGCAGTTTATCAAAATCGGTCATAAAAAGTTAGTGTTGCAGATATATTCAGAAGTGTAGCGTCAAGGTAAAAAGTGGTAGCAAGGTAGGCAATACCGAAAAGCCACAATCCAAGTACAGGAGTGAGCAAAGAGTGGTAAATCGAAATATGAAAATTCGTGGTATCGGGAAGCGATGTAAAGCAATCATCGGTGTGGTATTACGACCGAAAGCGAATAAGCCGACAATGGGGTGTGGGCAGATCAGCACGGCAGTTCCGATATGTTCCCAAGAAAGCGATGCCGGAATACAAAGATTGCCCTTAATGCCGGAGCAAAGAAGAGTGTGCCAACACGATTGTGGCGTGAAATCTACAATGAATACAAAGTACAAAATCGGTGGCAGAATAGAACGACGATAAGATGCGAGTTAAGCACTATTGCAGTGATGAATGGAGTTTCGGCGATAAGCGAAAATGCGACCTACACAGCATTGCAGTCAGACTATAAACAATCATGCACTATATAATGGAACTTATCTGCAAAAGAAGATCTTGATTTTGGAGCGACCAAAGTAGAAACGGAGTTGCGACATTGGCCGTGGGTAATCTCCTTGACAACGAAATCCGTCACCGGTTAATGGGTCTTGGAATGGAAAGAACACCAATCAAAGGGAAAGGGAAGTAAGGCACTGTCAGCGTTTAGATTGTAAGTGCCACATATCGTGTCCGAAGAATATACGCTTTTCAACTCGTTCAAAGTCGATTGACAAATAAAGCCTTTCGGCATTCGGATTTAGGAAATCAACCATAAGCCCGACGCAATCGTGTCCCTCGTTAAAGGCTTTTTCTCGCAAAGCAATCATCAATTTACGACCTATACCCAAGCCACGATATTCGGGTAGAATGCCTAACGAATCCATATAAAATTCGCCTGCACCTGTTTCGTTTTCGCATACCACAACATCGGGGTTGTATTTGCGAATGATTGAGAATGTGCGTTTACGCAAATGTTCCAATAAAGCACCGTCATATCCGACAATTGCACCGGCACTTTTACCGTCAACTTCAGCAACCAATGCATTAAGATAACTATATTGAGAATCTTCATATTGTGCTATTTCGGTCAGCACATCAATATAGTTATTGCCACAATAATCCAGTACCGATTCTTCGCCGATAGCCATAGCTACAGCATGAGCGATAATATTAGCGTCATCTATAGTTGCTTGTCGGATAGTAATATTCATATAATACCTGTTGGCGGAATTGAAAATCGCCTAAATAATTGATTAATATTATGCTTAAAAAGTTGTGCATCTCGTTTAGTAACTTTGTAGTGCTCAAAAACATAGTTACTTATCACTCGTTATGCACAACGAGTATGCAAATTTCGTAAAAATTCTTGAGATATGCAAGGATTTCTCCAAAGATTTAGTCAATGAACGTGGAAATTTACCTCGAAGGGGTGTTGTTCCGCGTTTCTCAGACCTTGAAGTCATATCACTGAGTTTAACCGCAGAATACATGAGTATCGACAGCGAAAACCTTCTCTTCGATAGGCTTAAGGATTATTATGCCGAGATGCCTAACCTCATTTCCCGACGTCAATACAATGACCGAAGGAAGTTTACAGGAGAACTGTGCGAAAAGATTCGCAAGCGCATAGCCGATAAGATGGATGGAGCCGAGGAATACTTCTGTGTTGACTCGAAACCTATTGAAGTCTGCCGCCTTGCCAGAGCATCAAGATGCACGATGGAACCTACAGATTATTCTTCTGCTCCTGCCATGGGCTACTGTGCTACTCAGAATATGTATTACTTCGGGTATAAACTCCACGCTATCTGTGGGTTAAGTGGGTCATACACTCCTATGACATGACGCCTGCCAATGTGCATGACATCAATTACATGAAGGATATCAAGTTTGAGTTCCATGATTGTAGTATCTTTGGTGACCGTGCTTATATCAGTGCAGAACTGAAGCAGGATCTGTTTTCTTCGGTAGGCATAAAACTGGAGGTTCCTTATCGCCTCAACATGAAGGACTGGAAGCCGACATTCAAGCCTTTCGCTAAGGCAAGAAAGAGAGTTAAGACTAACTTCTCTCAGCTCTGTGACCAGTTTATGATTTTCCGCAACTATGCAAAACAAACAGCAGGACTGTTTACTCGAATCATCGGGAAGATTAGCGCCTTTACCGTTCTGCAATACATCAATTATATTAATGAACGCCCAATAGGCAGAGTTAAATATGCGCTAAGTTAATTCCGCCAACGGGTAATATATATATAATAATGTATAGGGGATAGGGATATTGCAGAGGACGTGATGATTAAGGAAATTTGCAGATGGATTTTGAAGGAATTTGTAAATATTATTTATCAAAAATCGGGTATCCGAAAAGGTCATTCTACCGTGCTAACGGATGTTAAATATAGATCCCGTTACCCTTTTTCATCGTTTTTTAACCTCAAAAATCCCAATTCAAAACTCAAAATTCGTAACTCAAAATTCCAAAAGTGCCTCCGTTAGAAAAAAATCGGGGCGGTTTTCTTCAAAATTTGACGTTTCTGAAAACGAAGGAAAACGCGGTTCTCGGCCGATTTAACGTTCGTTAGCTTTCAAAAGTGCCACTTTTAGACTCCGTTTCAGGCCGTTTTACAGTGCAACGAAGCCTCCGTTGAAGCCCAAAAGTGGCTCCGTTAGAGTGCAAAAGTGCCTCCGTTGCAATTTAACGGGGCAAATTTTGCCTCTCAAAAGGGCTATTTTCGCCACAAAACAAGATAAGCCTTTGATTATCAAGACTTTAACCACAAATTACATAAAAAGCCGTATTTTCGCGTTTTTGAGAGCAAGAGAGAGTTTGATTGAAAATACGCGAGTTTTAGAGGGGATAGTTGTAAAGATTTTTGACAGTTATCATTGCTTCTCATTTTACCATTTTTCGTCTCTTTTATATTAAGGCATAAGGGGGTAATAATGACACACATCATCAGCGGCTACGAGACAAAGGAAGACAACAACATGATAGTCTTCGACGAAGGACACACATAGTTTTTACAAAAATTATATTTAACAATAGCAAAATAACCTTTACCTATACCTTAAAATTACAAGCTAACATCCTTTATTTCAGACAAATAAGAAATAAATTACAGAAAAAAGCAGAAGTTTGAGATAAAAAAAGCACAAAAAAAGGTAAAATAAATTTGCATTATTCAATATTTGTAATTATATTTGCAATATATTAAAACTAAAGTGAGATTATTATTATATTGTTTAATTAAAAGAAAAAGTGATTATGAAAAAGTTAGTACTTTTAGCAGCAGTTCTGCTGTCTTCAGTAGGTGTTTTCGCGCAGCATGAAGTAGGTTCAATCAACATCCAGCCTAAGGTTGGTATCAACATCGCAGACTTGACAGATGCAGATGAGTCTGATGCACGTATTGGTTTTGTAGTCGGTGCAGAGGGTGAATATCAGCTTACAGACCTTTTCAGTCTTACAGCAGGTTTGCTTTACTCACAGCAGGGATGCAAATATGATGACGAGTCAACAAAACTTGACTACATCAATGTTCCTATCCTCGCTAATGTATATGTAACTAAGGGCTTAGCTGTTAAACTTGGTGTTCAACCGGCATTTAAAATTAATGACAACCTGCCAGATGGAGCAGATGTAAAGTCTTTTGATTTCTCTATTCCTGTAGGTGTTTCATACGAGTATTCAAACTTCCAGCTTGACGCACGTTACAACTGGGGTATGACAAAGGTTGCAGATTGGGCTGATAGCAAGAACAGTGTATTCCAGATTACTCTTGGCTACAAATTCGCTCTGTAATCATATCCTAAAAAATTAATTCTCACACTTAGAGAAAATCTATAGATAATAAAAAAGGACTCGCTTCCAAACGGAAACGAGTCCTTTTTGTTATGTTTATAACATGAGAATCATTCAGAACTACCCACGAAAATCATTCAAACGAGCTATATACTTACCAAGAATATCAAATTCGATATTCACAATCGTACCAACAGATATATCAGCAAAATTTGTATTCTCACGTGTATAAGGAATGATTGCCACCTTAAAAGTGTTGTCAGTAGGCTCACAAACCGTTAAGGAAACTCCATTAACAGTAACCGCCCCTTTATCAACTGTAAAATATCCGCGCCTTGCCATCTCGGGATTTGAATCATATTCAAATGTGAAATACGTAGACCCATCGGCGTCTTCCATAGCAATGCACTTAGCCGTCTGGTCGACGTGTCCCTGCACAATATGACCATCCAAACGACCATTCATAATCATCGAACGCTCAACATTAACCCGATCACCCACTTTCAACAATCCGAGATTAGACCTATCAAGAGTTTCTTTCATAGCCGTAACGGTATAAGTGCCACTCTCCAGACAAACGACTGTCAGGCAAACGCCATTATGAGCAATGCTTTGGTCAATCTTCAGCTCGTCTACAAACGAACATCTCAACGTGAAATCTATATTTTCTTTATCTTTATCTATGGCTACGACAGTGGCCATTTCTTCTACAATACCAGAAAACATACTTATTTATTATTTTGATTCGACATTATTTATGATAGTATCAACAACATTTACTATCTAAAAAGAAAGAAAAAATGGTCGTACCGATGATGTGATGAAAACTCCGAGCATATATGTTTTGAGAGCTCCCCTATCTTTGTAATCCACCGGCTTTGCAGCTTAGTTCCTTAGGAGTTTATGTGGCCCGCCATTAATAGAAGATGTCTTCTCGGTTTTCTGTATTATTTGATGAGTATCCCGATCGAACCGATACGACCTTTTTATCTTACCTTTCACTAAATTTTCTTTTGCAAAGGTAACCTATTCTTCTGAATATAACAAATATTTCCTATGCTTTTTGCTATGTAAAAGTAATAGCTTTCGGCCGTGTTCCTGTTTACACATTATTATATATAAGTAAGTCACCAAAATAAAAACATATCCTTCAGTCTATAGTCCGCTATGCCCCTTCATTCCAAGACGAAAACATCTCAAAAACAATCAAGATTTATACTATGTATTAATTTTAGCGACTTACTTACAAGAACAACAAAAAAGTTTTAATCAGATATAAAAATGAATTATTTGTTTTGTCTATTTAGCCATTTAGTTTACCTTTGCGCCATAATTTTACAAAAAAATTAAGAGACATGAAATCAAAAAAGAATAAGGGTAAAAAAACATCCAACGCTCTAACCATCTCCGGCATAATATTATTAGTGCTGATAACTGTAATTTATTATTTCTTTTTTACCGGAATGTCGAAAAGCGGAGATGAGAAATACATATATATCGATAATGATGACACCGCGGACTCTGTCTATTACAAGATAAAACCCATCGCGACAGCGCACTCGGCATGGGCATTACGGCAAGTCGGCACAATATTGGCTTACAATGAGAACGTTCGCAGCGGTCGCTATGCCATAGGTAATGAAGGTGCATTACAGACATTGCGTAATCTGCGTAACGGCAGACAAGCTCCGATACACCTCACCATTCGGTCGGTGAGGACATTAGACGACATTGCCGATGACGCAAGCAAGAAGATGTCTTTCTCAAAGAAAGATTTCATGAATGCCGTTATAAATCCCGACACTTGCGCTAAATATGGCTACACTCCAGAAACCATTATGTGTATGTTCATACCAAATACTTATGACTTCTATTGGAATACTGGCATAGGAGAATTCCTACAAAAGATGAAAAAAGAAAGTGATAAGTTTTGGACTTCGGAACGAAAAGACAAGGCTGAAGCGGCAGGACTCACGCCGGAACAGGTTATGACAATAGCCAGCATCATTGCCGAGGAGACCAATAACAAGGATGAGAAGCCTACCATTGCCGGCATATATATTAATCGCCTGAAGATAAATATGCCCCTACAATCATGCCCAACCGTGAAATTTGCCATGAAACGTTTCGACCTGAAGCGACTATATACCAGTATGTTAAGCTACGACAGCCCGTACAATACATACAAATACAAAGGTTTGCCTCCCGGCCCGATACGTAATCCAAACATTGAAGATATTGATGCCGTACTAAATTACAAGCATCACAAATACATATATATGTGTGCAAAGGCTGATTTTAGCGGCACGCACGATTTCGCCGAAACCTACGAAGAGCATTCAGCAAACTCAAAGAGATATGATGAGGAACTGAATAAAAGGGGAATAAAATAAAAATATAATATTTTCGTTGGTAAAATCAATAAAAACAAATCACGACAAAGATGTGCCAAAGCTATAAAAAGCGAAATGCCCTCCGTTTCGCAACGATGGGCATCCAATCTCAATAGGTATTAGCTTCCTTTAAGGTAAAAAGATTGTATTCAGGATAACGTTTGCAAAGGTAAACGTTTTTTATCAAACCTGCAAATATTTTTTTATGTTATTCAGCACTTTTTGTATAATAATATTTCCCACAAATCATAGAACGGATATATTCCGAGACAATATACCACGAACATCGGACATTTAATTTAAGTTTAAGGCAAAGTTATTACAGACCTTTTCTTATACAAGTTTTCTAAATTCCAGTTTTTTATAGTATCTTTGCACACAGTAAAAAAAATATTGCAGATATGGTTACAGAAATCAAAGAAAACAGTACTAATGAGGAAAAACGCAGCTTGAGTTTTGTCGAGCAGCTCGTAGAAGAAGACCTTGCCGCAGGAAAGAACGGCGGAAGAATTCAGACACGTTTCCCACCAGAGCCAAACGGCTACCTACACATTGGACACGCTAAGGCTATCTGCATGGATTTCGGCATTGCAGAGAAATATAACGGAGTGTGCAATCTGCGCTTTGACGACACCAACCCTACAAAGGAAAACAACGAATATGTAGAGAATATCCTTAACGACATAAGTTGGCTCGGCTTCAAATGGGGGAATATATACTATGCCTCAGACTACTTCCAGCAGTTGTGGGACTTCGCAATATGGATGATAAAGAAAGGCAAGGCGTATATTGACGAGCAGACAAGCGAACAGATTGCCCAACAAAAAGGTACGCCGACAGAACCGGGTTCTCCCTCTCCATATCGTGACCGTCCGATAGAGGAAAACCTCCGTCTGTTTGAACAGATGAATACTCCCGAGGCTGTGGAAGGTTCGATGGTACTTCGTGCAAAGCTCGATATGGCAAATCCGAATATGCACTTCCGCGACCCAATAATATATCGCATCATACATACACCACATCATCGCACAGGAACGAAATGGAACGCGTACCCAATGTATGATTTTGCCCACGGACAGAGCGACTATTTCGAAGGCGTCACACACTCTATCTGTACACTTGAGTTTGTTCCACACCGCCCTCTCTATGACCTTTTCATAGACTTTCTGTTGGAGAAAGACGGCAAAAACGACTATCGTCCACGACAGATCGAGTTTAACCGTCTGAACCTCACCTATACTATGATGAGCAAGCGAAAACTCCTTGCACTCGTAGAAGAAAAGAAAGTGAACGGTTGGGACGACCCTCGAATGCCTACAATCAGCGGAATGCGCCGACGCGGATATTCCCCGGAAAGTATCCGTAAATTCATCGATTCTATCGGATATACAAAATTCGATGCTCTTAATGACATGGCTCTGCTCGAAGCGGCAGTACGCGACGACCTAAACAAGCGTGCCACACGCGTAAGTGCCGTTGTAGACCCGGTGAAGCTGGTCATTACAAATTATCCGAAAGGACAAACAGAAGAACTGGAGGCTATAAACAATCCTGAGAATGAGGCGGATGGAATACACCACATAACCTTCTCACGCAACTTGTGGATAGAGCGTGAAGACTTCATGGAGGAAGCTCCGAAGAAATTCTTCCGCCTTACAATAGGCAAAGAAGTCCGTCTGAAAAACGCGTACATCATAAAATGTACCGGATGCACAAAGGATGATAACGGAAATGTTATTGAGATACAGGCTGAATACGACCCATTGAGCAAGAGCGGACTCGAAGGAGCAAACCGCAAGGTTAAAGGAACATTGCACTGGGTAAGCTCAGACCATTGCCAAAAAGCGGAGGTCCGCATATACGACCGCTTGTTCAATGTTGAGAATCCATCTGCCGACGAACGTGATTTCCATGAGCTACTAAATCAGGACAGCTTGAAAGTAATAGACAACTGCTACGTAGAAAACTATCTCACCGAAAAGAAACCTGGTGAGTATTTGCAGTTCCAACGTATCGGCTACTTCGTTCTTGACCCGGATTCCACACCGGAACATCTTGTATTTAACAAGACTGTCGGACTAAAGGATACATGGGCTAAGCAAAAGACGAAATAATTTAACCCGTACACTTATCGGCCCTAATTTTTACGGACAGGCAGATAAGTGTACGGTAATCATATATTTATGATAGACAAATACTACGAGTCGGAACGCTTTCAGAATATTCGACGAACTTATGAAAACATGAAAGATGGTAACACCGGTTGCCATCTTGACTCTGAAGAACTTATAGACATAGCAGAATATTATTATAATTTGGGACTTCAAGATGAAGCTCTCAACGCTGCTAACCTTGCCTTTGAGATTTATCCCTATTCAACTGCACCTCTTTCTTTCCTCGCCAGATACGCGATATTAGTAGAAAGAAACCGGGAAAAAGCCGAGGCCTTCGCAAATCAGATATTAGACAAGCACGACATAGAATACATATACACAAAAGCAGAGATTATGGTTGCCGACAACCAAGCAGAAAATGCAGACAAATATCTATGCGAGTATATGGAATATATGCACTACGATATAGAAAGCGACAACGTGCAAGACTTTATCCTTGACGTAGCCTGCATTTTCATAGACTATAATCAATATGACATTTGCGAGAAATGGTTAAAGAAAAGCACGCTGACAGACTCAGAAACTTACTTGGAACTATATGGTAAATTATGTAATGGCAGAGGTGAATATGAAGATAGTGAGAGGTATTTTCAGAAACTCGTAGACAATTACCCATACAACTATGAATATTGGAATTTATTAGCCTCCATACAATTCATACGCAACAGGATTAACGAGTCGATAACATCAAGCGAGTATGCCATAGCTATCAACCCCAACGACGAAGAGGCTATAGCAAACAAAGCTAATAGTTTATATGCGTTAGGCAACTATGACGAAGCCTTGAAATACTATAAGCAATACACTATTATGACTCCGTTAAACGAACTTGGCGAGATGTTCCAGGGCATAACTCTGGCATCAGAAGACCGCTATGAGGAAGCCATAATACACCTGAATAAAGCACTTGATATCGCCATGCAAAACTTCTACGACTCTAACGGCCGTATTGAAGTCCCTGAATCCGGCGACCCTGAAATCAGAAGGAACTTAGCAAAAATTTACAAAGAGATTATCGCGGCATACCACAATATGCATAAATATCAGGAAGCTCTCAATTATGTAGACAAGCTGGAAGCCGTAGGAAATGACTCGGTAGAAGCCAATCTAATAAGAGGACGTATCATGTTGGCGGGCGCGGAAAGAAATAAAGCACAGGAATACTTTGTAACCGCCCTCCGCAAAACAGATGATTTCCCAAGAACCGTCTTACTGGTCGCGACTTCATTATACGACTACGGATACATATCAACAGCATATAACATACTGCATTATCTACTCAATAACGCAGATTTAGATTGGACCGACGGCTTTGCATATCTGGCAAGCTGTTGCTTTATCTTAGGAAAGGAAGACGAGTTTAACCGTGCTGTATTAATTGCCTCAAAAGTTAATCCTTCCGAAGCATACGAAGTCTTGGCTGATATATATCCGGAAGATACGCCACCTGAGAAATATCCTTTCACGAAACCGGTGAAACCGTTCATGCGAGAAAAAGAAAACATAGAATAAGAAATCGTTGAAACACTCCGTATCGGTCAGATAACAAAGACTTTTGCATTGACATTCAACAAAATATAATATAAACAAGAAAAAAATATAAGACAAAATGGATTTCATCACTCCCCTACTCGAACAGCTCAATTACCTAACAGTAATGTTCTTGATGTTCATTGAAAGTACTTTTATCCCGTTCCCTTCTGAAGTTGTTGTTCCACCAGCCGCATACAACGCCGCAGCCGGAGAACTGAACATATTCCTTGTTGTACTATTTGCCACAATCGGAGCAGACCTCGGAGCATCGGTAAATTATCTGTTAGCATATTATCTCGGGCGTCCTTTTATATACAAATTCGCCAACAGCCGATGGGGCCACTTATGCCTGTTAGACCAACAAAAAGTTGAGAGAAGCGAAAAGTTCTTCTATGACCACGGCATAACAGCTACCCTCGTAGGCCGTGTGATACCGGGAATAAGACAACTCATATCAATACCGGCCGGACTCGCTAAGATGAATTTCTATAAATTTATCCTTTACACCACAATTGGTGCCGGCATATGGAACTCAATCCTTGCTATATTGGGCTGGTATCTGCATTCATTTGTACCCAAAGACCAGTTGGCCGACAAAATCGATGAATACTCCACTTACATAAAAATCGTTATTCTCTCTGCATTATTCATTGCTGTGGCATATATTGTAATCAGAATGATTTTGAATAAACGCAATAAGGCATAAGCTACAATATGCCTTCCGTGCTATATACATACATATATATAATACTTCAAGGGAAATAAGAAACCGTATCAAACCCGATTTGGATATTGATACGGTTTCTTGTTTATATAAATAGGATCCAGCTCTATCCCACCATCTTTGATAAGCGGATAAACGTTAAAGAATCCTTTATTTCAAACTCATACGATACCAATCGAATAACTTCCGCACACCGTCTTCAATCTCTACTTTATGAGTCCAGCCAAGAGAATGTAACTTGCTTACATCTATAAGCTTACGCATAGTACCATCCGGTTTACTTGCATCAAACTCTACAGTGCCGGTAAAGCCTACGGTCTTGACAATAAGCTCTGATAGTTCACGGATTGTAAGCTCCTTTCCTGTTCCAACATTTATGTGGCAGTTACGTATCTCGCCAAGTGAAGGTATTGCACCACCACGGCCCTCACTGCTATTTCTATCAACAGAACCATCTGTTGTAGAACCGAAAAATACACTTGAATATTTCTCAATACCGATAATATCACTGAAGTTCACATTCAACAGAACGTGAACACTCGCATCCGCCATATCCTCACTCCAAAGGAACTCACGCAATGGGGTACCGGTTCCCCAAAGCACAACCTTATTGTCATAAATGCCATAATACGCAAGAACCTCAAGGATTTCTTCCTCGCTGTTAGCTCCAGTAACTTTCACGACCTGCGATTTACCATCGGCATCAGCCTTTTTCATAGTAACAGGGCGTTTGTTCATATCCGTGCGGATAGCATCCCAGTTGCCCTCATTAATAAGCTTGGCAAGATAAATTTTACGCATCATAGCCGGCATCACATGACTGTTTTCGAGATGGAAGTTGTCATTCGGACCGTAAAGGTTCGTCGGCATCACAGCAATATAATTCGTACCATATTGCAGATTATAGCTCTCACACATCTTAAGGCCGGCAATCTTTGCAATGGCATATTCCTCATTCGTGTATTCCAAAGGCGAAGTCAGAAGCACATTCTCCTTCATTGGCTGTGGTGCATTCTTCGGATAGATGCAAGTAGAACCGAGGAACAGCAATTTCTCCACGCCATGAGCATATGCCTCAGAAATGACATTGCACTGCATCTTCATGTTCTGCATTATAAAGTCCGCACGATAGAGCGAGTTTGCCATAATTCCTCCCACAAAAGCGGCTGCAAGAACAACAGCATCAGGACGCTCATCATCAAAGAACTTCTTAACTGCGATTTGGTCGGTAAGATCAAGTTCCGAATGTGTTCTGCCTACAAGATTATTATAGCCACGCGACTTCAAGTTATTCCAAATAGCCGAACCTACAAGTCCGCGGTGTCCGGCTACATATATTTTACTGTTTTTATCCATAACAAACTATAGTATTTATAATAGTCAAACGAGACAAACCTTATAATAAAGGAATGTCTCGAATTAAGAAGATCAAGTATATTATTTCACTATACCTTTTTCCAAATATTCCGCAAGATTTGCTTTACGGATAAACTCTGCTGCGCCTTCCACTTCCACTTTCTTCATATCGTGCTGAACCATTATCTTGACAAGCTCCTCGAAAGTTGTAGTCTGCGGATTCCAATTCAATTCCTTACGTGCCTTTGTCGGGTCGCCCCAAAGATTTACAACGTCTGTTGGACGATAGAAATCTTTTGAAACCTCAACTAATACCTTACCGGTCTTTTTGTCTATACCCTTCTCGTTCTCACCTTCGCCCTGGAATTCAAGTTCTATACCAGCCTCTTTGAAAGCGAGATAGCAGAATTCACGCACAGAATGCTGCACGCCGGTAGCGATAACGAAATCCTCCGGTTTGTCGTTCTGCAAGATAAGCCACATACACTCTACGTAATCCTTAGCATATCCCCAATCGCGCAACGAAGAAAGGTTGCCAAGATAAAGTTTCTCCTGCTTTCCTTGTGCTATGCGGGCAGCAGCCAATGTTATCTTTCTTGTAACAAAAGTCTCGCCACGGCGCTCACTCTCATGATTGAAAAGGATACCCGAGCAGCAGAACATATTATAAGCCTCACGGTATTCTTTCACAATCCAGAAACCATAAAGCTTTGCCACTGCGTATGGAGAATATGGATGGAACGGAGTGTTCTCGTTCTGTGGCACTTCCTCCACTTTTCCGTAAAGCTCTGATGTCGACGCCTGATATACGCGGCAAGTCTCTGTAAGGCCGCACATCCTCACGGCCTCAAGTATTCTCAAAACACCCACGGCATCCACATCGGCCGTAAATTCCGGTGCATCGAAACTTACCTGTACATGGCTCTGAGCTGCAAGATTGTATATCTCCGTCGGCTTCACCAACGATACAATCTGCAATATCGACATTGAATCGCCCATATCACCATAATGCAAATGGAAGTTTGGCTTTCCCTCAAGATGAGCTATTCGCTCACGATAGTCAACAGAAGAACGACGGATGATTCCGTGAACTTCATAACCTTTCTCAAGCAAGAACTCGGATAGATAACTTCCGTCCTGTCCGGTAACACCGGTAATCAATGCAACTTTTCTTTCCATTTCTCTTATATTGTTTCGTTATTTATCATGCTTCTCCCGAAAACTGCTTTATGCGCTGCTCCTCAGACAGCTTGCAGATAAGAAGTTTTCCGTCTTTTTCCGCTACTATATATCCGTCCAATCCTTGGACCACAGTCTTCTTATTATCTGTTGTATGAATAATACAGTTCTTTGTATCATACAGAGAGATGTTTTCGCCGATAATCGCATTTCCATATATATCGCGATGGCTCTGCATAAGCAGAGCCCCCCAGGTACCTAAATCACTCCATCCGAAATCAGAAGGGAACACAAAAATTTCCTCAGCCTTCTCCATAATTGCATAGTCCACCGAGATAGATTCACATTCCGGATAACGCTGATCAATGACAGACTGCTCTTCCTGAGTTCCGAGTTTCGATCTTATGCCGTCAAAAATCTTTGCCAAAGAAGGCTCATAAATGCGGAAAGCATTGATAATCGTTGTAGCACTCCAAATGAAAATACCAGCATTCCAATAGAAATTGTTCTGCTGAATATATTTCTGTGCCGTAGCCAAATCAGGTTTCTCGCGGAACTGATCCACTCTGAATATCTCTTTATTTCTTGCACTCGGCGAACGCAAATCCGCCTGAATATATCCATAGCCAGTTTCCGGACGGTTAGGACGCATTCCGAGTGTTACGATAGCGTCAGTCTCTGCTGTGAAATTCAGACCTTGCATGATGACACGGCGGAACTCTTCCTTGTCTGTAACAATATGATCGCTTGGCGTAACGACGATATTGGCATTTACATCAGCATTTTTTATACGCCAACTGACGTATGCTATACAGGGAGCGGTATTCCGGCGACACGGCTCGCGCAAGATGTTGCCGACAGGAACTTCCGGCAACTGCTCATGCACGAGGTCTGCATATTTCTGATTCGTAAGCACCCAAACATTCTCCGGAGGACATATTCCCTCAAAACGGTCGAACGTGAGCTGCAATAACGAGCGACCAACTCCAAGAACATCTATGAATTGTTTTGGTTTATCCTCTGTACTCATCGGCCAAAAACGGCTTCCTACACCGCCTGCCATAATGACTAAATGATTGTTTGAATATGCCATAATTTGATGTCTTTATTTTATCCTTTACATGAGAAAATCACCTGAAACTATTTTGCAAAGATAGTGCAAACAAACATAAAGAGAATTTCTTCTCAATTTGCCAAGTTTAGCCCATCTTGTGCAAAGGTAATACATTTTTTGCAATTACAAGTATTTAACAATCAAAAAACAATTATTACGATTGTAAAGAGTCAACCATCTTAGGATTTTTTTCTTTAACAGCCTTTATTGCAGCCTGCTTTAGGCTCTATTACGTACCATTACGTATACAACTGATAATCAACGAGATATAAATACAAAATAGCTATATTTTTCTATAAAACCAGCTTCATTGGAACAAATTATAGCTATAATCTTTAATGAAAGGAATAAAACCGAATTTCAATCACATAGAGAATGCAACACGAAACGAATGCAATCAGAATGCGACAAAGCTAACAGCGCTGTCACGCGAAAGAACAACAAAAAAGTCAGGATGGAGATATTGCCACCCTGACTACGATTACTTTTTATGTATAACAAAAGTAGAATAAATCACCCGACATTATTTTGCATAGAGAGCTACGATAGTCTCGTACTTCTCCTGCTTTCCACTTGTTGCCTTCGGCTCTTCTACTTTCTTACCGTACTCATATATCTGCTCAAGACTCAGCTTGCCGTCTTCAAAGTCCTTACCGATGCCGCTGTCGAAACTTGCATAGCGGTCTTTCAGCATCTGCGGCAGTTCGCTTTCCTCAAGAATAGCGGCAGCATTGAGAAGCGCGCGAGCCATTGTGTCCATGCCACTGATATGAGCGATGAAGATATCCTCTGGATCGGTAGAATTACGACGAAGTTTAGCGTCAAAGTTAGAACCTCCCGTACCCAATCCTCCATTACGGATAACCTGCATCATAGCCTGTGTCAACTCATAATTGTCGATTGGGAACTGGTCTGTATCCCATCCGTTCTGAGCATCACCACGGTTTGCATCGATAGAACCGAGCATTCCGTTATCCACAGCCACTGCTAACTCATGCTCGAAAGTATGACCGGCAAGAGTAGCATGGTTAACCTCGATATTCACCTTAAAGTCCTTTTCAAGACCGTTTGCACGCAAGAAGCCGATAACGGTTTCGGTATCAACGTCATACTGGTGCTTTGTTGGCTCCATTGGTTTCGGCTCGATAAGGAATGTTCCTGTAAAACCTTTTGAACGGGCATAGTCGCGTGCAGCGGTCAACATTTTTGCAAGATGATTCTTCTCGCGCTGCATCTGTGTGTTAAGCAGACTCATATAACCTTCACGACCACCCCAGAACACGTAGTTCTGACCACCAAGTTTGATAGTTGCATCGATAGCATTCTTTATCTGCACACCGGCACGAGCCACAACATCAAAATCCGGATTTGTAGCAGCTCCATTCATATAACGCTTGTTGCCGAATACGTTTGCTGTACCCCAAAGAAGCTTGATACCGGTTGCGGCCATCTTTTCCTGTGCATAATCTGTGATTGCCTTCATGCGGCTCTCGTATTCTGCAACAGTCGCGCCCTCTTCTACGAGATCTACATCGTGGAAACAGAAATACTCGATACCAAGTTTCTGCATGATCTCAAAACCTGCATCCATCTTATCTTTAGCGCGCTGCACTGCATCATCAGCCTTATCCCACTCATAGCTACGGGTTTGGCCTCCGAACTGGTCGCCTGACGCTCCACACAAGGTGTGCCACCAAGCCATTGAGAAGCGCAACCAATCTTTCATTTTCTTTCCCATAACAACCCTTTCCGGGTCATAATAGTGGAAAGCCATTACATTCTTACTCTCTGTTCCTTCGAAAGGAATCTTTCCGATTTGCGGAAAATACTCTTTTGCCATAATTAGATTATTTTTTAAGTTGACTTAATTGTTCTTTCCATTTTGCATAAGCATGCAAGTACTCCGTGCGATGCTGTTCATCAGGTTCTATCACCGCAAGTTTCTTCAGAGAAGCGAAAGCCTCGTCATGATTCTTATAGATTCCACAGCCGATACCCGCTCCCTTAGCTGCTCCGGCCGCACCATCAGTGTCATAAAGCTCTATCATCGCACCACTCACTCCGGCAAGGGTATTGCGGAAAAGCGGACTCAAGAACATATTTGCCTTTCCTGCATGAACCTTACATATATCCATCCCCATTTTTTCCATTATTTCCATGCCGTAACAGAAACTGAATACAATTCCTTCCTGCGCAGCACGAACGACATGAGCATTATCATGCTTATTGAAACTCAAGCCATTTATAGAGCAACCTACTTCCTGATTTTCGAGAACGCGCTCTGCACCATTGCCAAACGGGATGACTGTTACGCCATCAGAGCCAATTGGAACAGTCGCCGCAAGGTAGTTCATATCTGCATAAGAAATGTTCGGAGTGATATTGCGATGTATCCAAGCATTGAGAATACCCGTACCGTTGATACACAACAACACTCCGAGACGGTCGAGTTCTTTGGTATAATTGACGTGCGCGAAAGTATTTACGCGCGATTTTTGGTCATAGTTCACATCACCGAGCACACCATAAACAACTCCCGATGTTCCTGCAGTAGAAGCTATTTCACCCGGATTGAACACGTTGAGAGACAGCGCATTGTTAGGCTGGTCGCCGGCACGATATGAAATCGGCGTACCTTCTTTCAATCCAAGCTCGGCAGCCGCTTCCGCAGACACCTCACTCTGTACACTGAACGTAGGCACGATGTCGGCTATATGTGATTCTGAGAAGCCGAAATAATCCAAAAGGAACTTTGCGGGACGCCTCTCTTTGAAGTCCCAAAACATTCCTTCCGAGAGGCCGCTAATGGTCGTATTGATTTGTCCGGACAGCTTCATGGCGATATAATCACCGGGAAGCATCACCTTATATATGCGGTCGAACAGTTCCGGCTCATTCTCCTTTACCCACGCCAATTTGGCTGCCGTAAAGTTACCGGGCGAGTTTAGCAGATGTCCGAGACACATTTCCTTTCCCAAATCCTTGAAAGCACGTTCGCCATAAGGCACTGCACGAGAATCGCACCATATTATAGACGGACGCAACACTTGCTGATTCTTGTCCACACAAACAAGCCCGTGCATTTGATAGGAAATTCCGACAGCCTTTATTTCCTCACCTTTCACATTTGCAACGTGCATTACTTTCTTCAATGCGAGCTTGGCATTATCCCACCACATCCGTGGGTCTTGTTCTGCCCAACCAGCCTTTACTGCTGTTATCGGTGCCTCGCGCTCCGGGAAAAAGGCATCAGCAGCACACATACCTGTATCAGCGTCTACGAGTGAAGCCTTTACAGAAGAGCTGCCAACGTCAAATCCTAATAGATATCTCCTTGCCATTAGTTTGTTATTCAAAAGTTTTCAACATTATATATCAGCCTTTTATGGCTTTTATATAATATAATTACGTATGACAACAGATTTCCCCTTAAAAGATTAAGACTATTTTATACTTTAAGGTAAAAATTGTTCTTAATAAAAGAGATATTTAGAACATTATAATAATTTGTGTTCAACAAATCAAAACTATATGATAAGAAAGAGGATTAACGCGAAAACGACTTCCATACTACCTTCGACTACAATCCGGACAGATACCACGCACTATGTGTTCGGCAAAGATTTGCACGTAGCCGGCCGGCAATTCCACCTCAGGAACTGGGCAAGCATCGAGGCAAGTCGTACGATGGCAACGCTCACAATAGAAATGTACGTGCCTGTCATCATCCTTATCACAACTATGCGACAAGCACAACTCATAACGAACAGACTCTCCACTCTCTATCGTATGTACAAGATGTTGCTTCCGGAACAACGCCAACGCACGCGAGATACTCGATTTGTCTATCGTCAAAATCTTGTATTCTAACTCTGTCAACGACATCGGACCGTTCGATTCTGACAGAGTTCTCACAATTATTATACGGTTGGCAGTCGGCTTAACGCCATGCCTTTCCATCAAATCCAATATTGCCTGCTCTGTCATAATCGTTTATCAGTTTTGGTATAATACTACAAATATATTTTAGAGTAATCTCTAAGATAAAATTTATTATGGTGCCGGATATCAGAAAAGACTCAAAGAACAATCTTCATTCTTACTTTCTTGTTCCGATTCTATAACGTTGTCCGTAAACTGCAACATTAATTGAAGGGTTACTTGCGACTTGAAATTCAAATGATAAATGCCGCGTTCGCTCTTTTCTATTATTGATTCGGGGTTCTTGCTATTGCGCAATAAGTATTGGGAAACATAGCGATGCACATCGTCATAAGTAACAACGGTGAAGAAAGAATTGTATGAATTATAAACATGGCGAGAAATTTTGGATACAGAAAGCCCTTTCTCGCCAGCCTCAGTGAGTACACGTAATATTTCCTTATCGTAATCCACACGCAGTAGTTTTATGCTAAAAGTGTTTTCCAAAAGCAAAAAAGGAGCCTGTATATTAGATACGGACTCCTTTCTTTTCTTATTTAGTAAATGATTAAGCCAATGTAACGTTGTTATTCTCTTCCTTAACCTTACCCTCTTTAAGAAGCCAACCAATACCGAGATAAACTTCTTCTGTGCTGATTTTTGCAGCTTTTGCTACTTCTGCTACAGAAAGTGCCTTACCTGCTGCTGCAAGAGCCTCATAAACATCACCAGCTTTGAAACCTACATTCTCTGCTGTCAACGCTACCTCGACTTTCTTTGTTGCACACTTACGAGGTGTAGCGGCTTTCTTAGTGGTTTCTTTCTTTGCAGCCGTTGTCTTTGTCGTAGCTGCCTTTGTTGCTTTCTTTTCTGCCATAATTTAGTAAAATTTAGTTTATTCGAACCATATCGAATAACTCTCTGTTATAAAACACTTTGCAAATGTAACACATTAATTTAATATGATATGCTTCTTTTACAAAAAAATGACAAAAAAACGGTTATTTTTTAGCAACCACCACTTTTTTCTTGACGTAAATCAACTTTTATCTGCAATTCGTCTAACTGCTTGATATCAAGGCATGAAGGAGCATCAAGCATTACATCGCGGCCGCTATTGTTCTTCGGGAACGCTATACAATCGCGTATAGAATCCAACCCTGCCATGATACTGACAAAACGGTCAAGACCGAAAGCAAGTCCTGCATGAGGAGGCGCACCATACTTGAAAGCGTTTATCAGGAAACCAAACTGAGCCATTGCGCTTTCTTCGGTAAAGCCAAGAATGCGGAACATTTTCTCTTGCAGCTTTCCATCGTGAATACGAAGACTACCTCCGCCGACCTCTATACCGTTGCAAACAAAGTCGTATGCCTTGGCACGCACACGCTCCGGATGCTCTTCGAGTAGTGGAATATCATCAGGATTAGGCATCGTGAACGGATGGTGTGTGGACATGAGGCGCTGCTCCTCGTCGCTCCATTCAAAAAGCGGAAAGTCGATAATCCACAAGCACTCAAACTTATTTTTGTCTCTCAAGCCCAAGCGGTCGCCCATCTCCAAACGTAAGGTGCAAAGTTGGGTGCGAGTCTTGTTTGCCTTATCACCACTAAGAATCAATACGAGATCTCCGTCTTTCGCTCCCATCTTCTCCTTCAACGCCGCAAGAACCTCCGGAGTATAGAATTTATCGACACTCGATTTCACAGTTCCGTCTTCATTATATTTAACATAAACCAATCCTTTGGCACCAATCTGCGGGCGTTTCACGAAATCTGTGAGTTGGTCGAGTTGCTTGCGGGTATAGTTTGCGCATCCGGGTACACATATTCCACCTATATATTCGGCACTATCGAATACAGAGAAAGTTCCGGTACCTTTCAGAACGTCCATAAGTTCCACAAATTCCATTCCGAAACGCAAGTCTGGCTTGTCGCTGCCAAAACGTCTCATTGCCTCATGCCATGTCATCTGCTGTAACTTGACCGGCAGTTCCATGCCACGTACTTCCTTAAACAAATGGCGGGCAAGTTCTTCAAAGAGGTTTATCACATCGTCCTGGTCTACGAAAGACATCTCGCAGTCTATCTGTGTGAACTCCGGCTGACGGTCTGCACGCAGGTCTTCATCGCGGAAACATTTGGCAATTTGGAAATAACGGTCGAAACCGCTGACCATAAGCAACTGCTTCAACGTCTGCGGACTCTGCGGCAAAGCATAGAACTGCCCTGGATTCATACGGGAAGGGACTACGAAATCACGCGCGCCCTCGGGAGTACTGCCTATCAGGATAGGAGTCTCAACCTCTATAAAATCCTGTGAATCGAGGAAGTTGCGTATGAGAATTGTCATGCGATGGCGCAGTTCAAGATTCTTGCGAACAGCCGGGCGACGCAAATCAAGATAGCGATACTTCATTCTGAGGTCATCACCTCCATCAGTATCGTCTTCTATCTTAAACGGCGGAGTAAGACTGGTGCTAAGCACATTAAGCTCATTCACGATTATCTCTATATCTCCAGTAGGCATATTCGGGTTTTTGCTTTGGCGTTCCATCACCGTTCCGCTAACCTGAATACAGTACTCACGGCCGAGTTTATTTGCACGTTCACACAATTCTGCATTTTCAGCCTCGTTGAAAACCAACTGGGTAATGCCATAACGGTCGCGCAAATCTGCAAACGTCATGCCTCCCATCTTACGTGAACGCTGCACCCATCCCGCAAGCGTTACTTGCTTACCGGCATCCGTAAGGCGCAATTCACCACAAGTGTTCGTTCTATACATATTATTATATTATTTTCAATTTAGATGCAAAATTATATAAATTTATGGAATAACGAGTTGTTAAGTCGTGCTAAATACAGCAAAAAAACTTACTTTAACAGATGTAAATGCAATCTTTTTACTACATTTGCAACGGTTAAACAATAACATATAAAAAATTATGAAGAAAATTTTGTTTATCGCCATCATGCTGATTGGCACATTCATAAATGCTTCTGCACAGGCTGAAGCTGAGATAAAATTCGACAAGCAGACTATAAACATGGGCGAATTCTCTGAAAGCAATCCTATTCAGAAAGCTGTATTCACGTTTACAAATATCGGGAAAAGCCCATTAGTGATAAACCAAATCATCGCTTCTTGCGGATGCACAGCTCCCAAATACGATAAAAAGCCGATTGCGCCGGGACAAAAAGGTACGGTAGAAGTAACCTATAACGGCAAAGGCAAGTTCCCCGGACACTTCAAGAAGAGCATAACAGTGCGCACTAACGGCAAAGTGGAACTGACCCGCCTTTACATCGAAGGCAATATGACGGAATAAAAACGAAAAAAAAAGCAACGAAGGGCAACTTTACATAACGTGAAGTTGCCCTTTTCATTTATTATATTAAGGTATATACACCTCTTTATGCTCATTGCCTCAATGGTGCTCGGCCACAATTGCGAGATAAACGACATCGTGGTCGGTCAGATTCTCCATATAATGCGAATGCCCCATCGGACAATAATGGCACTGCCCCACCCTCACGGTCTCCATCTGGCCGTCATAATGAAATGTCGCCTCACCACTTATGACATAAACAACCTCGCAATTATTCTCATGGGTATGCAGTCCGCTCGACGCTCCCGGCCTCAAAGTAGAATACATTATTCTTACTTTATCATCCACACTGTTGCGCGTATCGAGCGCTCCCTTACCTCCTTTGAAATCCATCTGATGGACTTCCGGAATCTTATCAAAATCTATTACCATAACAATATTTATATTTTACAGGTTCGTTCTATGCCTATTCTTTCCTCTTCCATATATTCATCACCTTGCCATAAATAGCAATCTGATTTATCAACGTAACCACAAGGAACAACACCAAGCCAGTCAATACTGCCGGAATCATAGAACAGTCCTCTACCTGTGGGAACAATACGTATATTATATCCATATAACTCTTGCGGACAATCACCAGTACCACAAGCGCAATAACAAGCACAAGGAGGTTCAATCCGATGGTCAGCAACTGATAAGGCATAGCCACACGCAACGGCGAATAGCCTATCAGCAACAGGTTTTCCAACTTATAGGCATTTTTCTGCACAAGCAAATAGATGCTGAGCATGAGGATATAGAAGCTCAGGACGGAGATAACAAGACCAATAGCCAGCACTATCAGCACTATCATCCTAAGGAAATAAGTGGTTTTCTCAGCGTTCAGCTTGTCGTTGTCTATCTCATAACCTTTCTTTTCCACATACTTTGCGATGTTCTCGTCGGTCGGATTCGTTACTTCCACTATCAGCCTGTTGGGCGAAGAAGCGTTTTTTGAAGCGTATTTCTCATTCGCCCACTTCATAAACTTTTCTGGAACAAGTATCTCATTCATGCGATTGGTAAAACCGACGACCTTTCCTTTATACTCGTCATCCTGCCCGTTACCGTAAATAAAAAGATGAAAGTCAATCATCCCCACAAGTCCGTCGCTAATCTTAGGCAGCGAACGGTTCTGCGCAAACCCGAAGTTATACATATTTATATATGTACGCGGAATGATTATAGGCACCTCCTTACTCCCGTCGGTGTAAGTCCAAGAATCCAAAGAGGTATCTACAAACCTGTCGGGAACGCTCTGGAGGAAAATCTCAGAGTTGAGTATATTCATACCGCTCACGCCCATCGTGGCTGAGACACGAAAGTCATTGCCGGTGAATATACCTGTATCTTTAATAAAATTCTGCGACCTGACATCGTCAATCTCGTTATCCGAGAAAGTATTTGATGCGCCCGAAATGGTACTTGCCGTTCCTATTTTCTTACTAATAATGACGTAATCGGCCTTCATAAAACTGTCTTCCGCCGTAAATACGGGTATCACATCATTATAAAACTGTATGCCGAGAAGTACGATAAACATACCAAACAGATTTGCAAAGAAGAACCCGACAAACTGTCCGATACTTATATGTTGCCTTAACAATCTCCAGACTAAGCCCATATCTATATCTTTAATTCTATTATCTTTATTTACTCTATCCAAAAATGATAACTTGTTATTTACAAACGCATTACAACTTTTAGCAAAACATATAATTTATATCTTTCGCCTATTGCCTTTTAGAGTTTCAACATTTTTTCATAATCCAGTTCTATATGCTTTCCGATACTCGTAACGATAACTCCAGCGCCCTGCGACCGCGCCTCTTCCATCATCATTTCGCCCATAATCTCAGAGTTGCTATCATCAAGATGGCTGATTGGTTCGTCGGCAAGAAGAAAGTCAAACGGCTGCGCGAGAGCCCGTATCATAGCCACACGTTGTTGCTGACCGAAGGACATCTGCCCTATCTTCACATCTACTTTGTCAGGAATACCAAGACGCTCGAACATATCAATAATCTGCGCACGGGTCTTTCTGGCTGAGAGTTGATTCTTTATCTCGACATTCTCGTATGCAGTAAGTTCCGGAAAAAGACGAAGTTCCTGAAACAAATGGCTCAGATGAGATTTGCGCATATCTACCCAATCCGGCACCTTCAGACCTGAAATATCACGGTCGTCAAACAATATACGCCCCGAATAATCGTGACGATAACCTATAACATAGCTACAAAACGTACTCTTTCCCTTTCCGCTCTCGGCCTCGACAAGATACAGATGTCCTTTTTCGAAAACAATATTCTGTTTCCAAACATCCGATTCCAAGTCGTTCCGATGTGCAAAGACTTGCGGGAGCACATTCTCAAAAGATATCCTTTCCATTCTGTTCCAATATTCGTTAGTTGCCGACATACGCCGCATATACAGATGCAAAGATAAAGTAAAAAACGCACAAACGCCATAGTTCCAGCTTTCTTTTTACTCTTTTTATAAAGTAAAGATATATGGCCTGCTTGTCCACAGTTTGGTATCTTTCAAGTAAAGACACAAAAAAAGGTGTTGCCCACTAACTTTCATAACACGAAAGTAAAGTGGGCAACACTCGTCTTTTTTTATACGTCAATGTGCACAACGCTTGGCAAACATCTGCACGCAGCCATTTTTCATAAAAAAAATCTCTTAATAATCATCATCCACTACATCCTCGGCCAATTCCAGGTCCTCAGGAGTGGTATCAAACGTTGTGCGATAACTTTCTTCCGTTAGTTTATCCTCGTCATACTCGTCATCATCTTCGTCCAGCTTGTTGTAATCGTCATCTACCTCTGGTAATTCCTCGTCATCATTGTCAAAATCCGAGCCAAGTCCATCATTATCTATGCTGAAATTAGTTTTGGGTCTTTCAACGATAGGTTTAACCTTCGCAAATATTGCCTCAACCCAAGACCCTTTGGGGATTTCCAGCACCTCAAAGTCGTCTGCGAGTTTCTTTTCATACATTCCACCCGGCTTTTTCAGTCGGTCTTTTGGAAGCGTAGTAGTACTTATGTCGAAGCCACTTTCGATAATATCTCGTATGCTTTGCGACAACGACTCCCATCCGCCGCCGAAATTTCGCTCCAAGACCTCTATCAGTTTAGCAGCCGTGATGTGATGAATGTTCTCGTATGTAAGGTCGGTAACACGCAGAATGGGCTTTTTCTTGATGGCAAACTTCTTTTGTACGTCATCTACCTTTATCACCCCTACATGACATCCACGGTCTTCATATTTCTTTATCACTTCCGGCCTGTCCACCAGCACTTCCTCAATACTAAACGCACTACGAATTATGTCCATGTAATGACGCACATTGTCATTAATATCGGCATCTTTCTCTGCGCCTTCCCACAGTCGGAAGATGTCGTTTTCCTGTACGTCCCACACATTGCTTTTCGTCAATGTCTTCAGTGTTAATGTCTTATCTGATGTTTGTTTCATATTTATTTGTTATCGTTAATACTCTATTTCACTTAATACGGAAAACTTTTCTCTATAATGTTGCTGTGCTTTAAAATCGAAACCCGCGCTTATTGCCATCTGCCTACGGTCCTCGGCAAGGGCAAGATTCTCACCGTATGCGTTAAGGATAACGCTGCGTCCCACATATTTATTATGTGCATCATGCCCTACTCTGTTTGCTGCGACCACCATACATTGGTTTTCTATGGCTCGCGCACGTATCAGTGTGTCCCATGCAAGGACGCGTTCCTCGGGCCAGTTTGCCACACAAACGAGGACATCGTAGTCCTCCCGACACCGGCACCACTCAGGGAAACGTATATCATAACACGTAACCAAGCGGAAGCGCACGCCTTTATATTCCACCACTACACGCTCATTGCCAGGCTCATAATATCTGTCTTCGCCTCCGAAACGAAACAGGTGATGCTTGTCGTAAGCGTATGTTGTACCATCGGGAAGACAGAAATAATGGCGGTTATAATAGTGTCCGTCGAGTTCCACTGCCACACTGCCACACACCGCGGCATCGTATTCACGCGCCATATTCATCATCCAGTTCACCGATTCGGCCCCGCCTTCTGCTATTCCCATCGGCTCTGTGGCAAATCCGGTGTTCCACATCTCCGGCAAAACGAACACATCGGAGTCCCTTTCTGACGCCATAAGTATTTCAGCCTCAACGGCATTCTCTTCGGGCGAAGCCCATATTGTATCCATTTGGAGAACTGTTACCTTCATTGTTACTCGATTGATGTGCTGCAAAAGTATATACTTTACTTCTATTTCACAACTTTTTCCATAAGATTTTTTGCCGTATAATATAGTTTTAATAATTTTGCATAAGATAGACTGCGCCTCAACAATCAAGAATTAATTCTATTGTATTCGGCTTGCACTATCTTTGCATAAGATAGCTGACACTATCTTCACATATTATAAACACACGATTATCGAGATTAAATCTATATGGAACCATTAGCTGAAAGAATGAGACCGCGCACGCTCGACGAATATATCGGGCAGAAACATCTTGTGGGCGAAGGGGCTATTTTGCGCAAGATGATAGACACTGGACGCATCTCTTCATTCATATTATGGGGGCCGCCTGGGGTTGGAAAGACCACTTTGGCACAGATAATAGCCAACAAGCTAAAGACACCTTTCTACACCTTGAGCGCAGTAACAAGCGGAGTGAAAGACGTGCGCGACGTGATACAAAAGGCAGAGAACAACCGTTTCTTCAACTCGGCATCACCAATACTCTTCATAGACGAGATTCACCGTTTCTCAAAGTCACAACAAGACTCGCTGCTCGGAGCTGTGGAGAAAGGTACGGTAACGCTCATTGGTGCGACAACGGAGAACCCTTCATTCGAGGTGATACGCCCGTTGCTCTCAAGATGCCAGCTCTATGTGCTCAAGTCTCTTGAAAAGGAGGACCTCATGGAGCTGTTAAACCGTGCCGTAAAGAACGATACGGAGCTGCGAAACCGTGAAATAAAGCTCACCGAAACGGATGCTCTGCTGAGATATAGCGGCGGCGACGCACGCAAACTGCTCAACATCTTAGAACTCGTGGTAAGTTCTTGCGAAACAGAAACAGTGGATATAACCGACGAGATGGTGGTGGAACGGTTGCAACAGAACCCGCTCGCCTACGACAAGGACGGCGAAATGCACTACGACATTATATCGGCGTTTATCAAGAGCATACGTGGAAGCGATCCGGACGCGGCTCTCTATTGGATGGCCCGCATGATTGAGGGCGGCGAAGACCCGAAATTCATAGCACGCCGACTCGTGATTAGTGCAGCCGAAGACATCGGTTTGGCTAATCCGAACGCCTTGCTGCTCGCCAACGCCACGTTCGACGTGGTGATGAAAATTGGTTGGCCGGAAGGCAGAATACCACTGGCCGAATGTGCCCTATATCTCGCCACGAGCCAGAAAAGTAACTCGGCATACCTCGGAATAGATGCTGCGCTCGCGGAAGTGCGTCGCAGTGGCAATCTGCCGGTGCCACTCCATATACGCAACGCACCCACAAAGTTGATGGCAGACTTGGGGTATCACGACGGATATAAGTATCCACACGACTATCCTGGGCACTTCACAGAACAGCAATATCTGCCCGATGCCCTCACAGACGCGCGCTTTTGGCATCCGCAGCATAGCCAGTCCGAAGAGCGTCTTTACAAGTGGATGATGACTTGTTGGGGCAAACGATTCGAGGAGTAAACGTCACCCACAACGTTACCAAACTATGGTAATCATGTTACCAGACCTCGGTAATCACGTTACAAAGCCTCTGTAATCATATTAAAAGGCTTTTACAAGAATTATAGGACTATCAGACTCTATTCCAAAACCTGTATAAGCAAGAATAAGAACAAAAGAAATATCGTTCAAAAAAACAAGAAAAGAAACATGAAAATAGTAGTATTAGACGGTTATAGCGCAAACCCGGGCGATCTGCAATGGGACGCGCTGCAAGAATACGGCGAACTAACAGTTTACGACCGCACTTCGCCAAGCCAACTCATAGAAAGAGCCGGAGATGCCGACTGCATTCTGACAAACAAAGTGGCAATAAGAAAGGAGCAGATAGACGCTCTGCCGAAACTGAAATATATCGGTGTGCTCGCCACGGGATATAATATAATAGATATAATGTACGCGCGCGAGCGTGGTATCATCGTTACAAACATCCCGGCATATAGCACCGACAGCGTGGCTCAGTTGGTATTCGCACATATACTGACCGTTGCAAGCCACGTAGAACATTACGCCGGTGAAACCCGAAATGGCAAATGGTCGGCTTGTAAGGACTTCTGCTACTGGGATACTCCGCTTATAGAGCTTGCCGGAAAGACTATCGGAATTGTCGGTTTGGGCAACATCGGCATGAAAGTGGCGCAATTAGCTCGTGCATTCGGTATGGATGTATATGCTTACACAAGCAAAAACAGCTCTGACCTGCCTCACGACATACACAAAACCACTCTCGATGGACTTCTATCGATAAGCGATATCCTATCATTGCACTGCCCTCTCAATGATTCCACACGCGAAATGATAAACGCCACGGCTCTGCAAAAAACCAAAAAAGGCGCAATACTCGTGAATACGGGGCGTGGCCCGCTCATAAACGAGCATGATGTGGCCGCCGCGCTACAGGACGGGACTCTGAAAGCCTACTGCGCCGACGTATTGAGCAAGGAACCGCCATTACCCGACAATCCTCTGCTGAAATGCGAGAACGCATATATCACTCCACATATTGCGTGGGCAACAAAAGAGGCACGCACCCGACTTGTGCATACGGCCATAGCTAATATAAAGGCATTTGTTGAGAATCATCCACAAAACGTTATATCATAACAGATAGAACACTATATCGCAACAAACAAAAAGTAATATAATGCTTGTATTCGACACCAAGCCGAACACAAGCATTATTACATTGCGGCTTACACAATGCACATAAAACACCGCCAAAAATCTTTACAAACGTTAAAACAGGCCGTAAAAAGCAGTTTTTCGCAAAAAAGTTTCGCAATCATTTGGTGGTATCACAGAAAAGTTATACCTTTGCACTCGCAATTCAGAAATGAATAAAGCACGGCTCCGTAGCTCAACTGAATAGAGCATCTGACTACGGATCAGAAGGTTCCGGGTTTGAATCCCAGCGGAGTCACTACAATGAAGAAGCGCATCGAATTTCGATGCGCTTCTTCCGTTTATATTGTCAGTAAATTACAAACGAAAAACAACGAATATTTAGGATCACCTTTTGGAGTTAGAATATAAAAAAGTCCACCGTTAAGGACGATGGACGAACCTGAATGCTTTCACAACGGAATAATCCTTATTGTGATTTGCTAAAAATTCATTGCAAATATAGTGTTTTTTCATGATATAAGTCTTATTTCCTCATTATTTTTTTATATTTTTGCGATATAATTAGAAACTTAAATCGGAAAGCCACGAATTATGAAAAAGATATTAGGTCTCGACTTGGGGACAAGCAGCATCGGATGGGCAATGGTAAATGAGAAAGAAAATGAAGGTGAACAATCTTCTATTATAAAACTCGGAGTGAGGGTGAACCCTCTTACCGTTGATGAACAACGCAATTTTGAGGCGGGAAAGCCGATTACCACAAATGCGGACAGAACCCTGAAACGCAGCATGAGACGTAATCTGCAAAGGTATAAGCTAAGACGTGAAAGTTTATTGGAGATATTAAAATCCAATCATTTCATAACAGATGAAACCATGCTCGCGGAGAACGGCAACAGAACAACCTTTGAGACCTACAGGCTCAGAGCGAAGGCTGCCGTTGAAGAGATTTCATTGGAGGAGTTGGCAAGAGTGCTCCTGATGATAAACAAAAAGCGCGGCTATAAGAGCAGCCGCAAGGTGAATGCTGATGATGAGGGTAAAATCATAGACGGTATGGATGTTGCCCGCAAGCTCTATGATGAGAATATTACCCCGGGACAATATGTCTTAGACACAATGAGAAGAGGCAAGCGCTATATTCCAGACTTTTACCGTTCTGATTTGATTGCGGAATTCGACAGAATATGGAATTTTCAGAAACAGTTCTATCCTGAAATCCTCACGGATGAATTAAGAGAAGAACTGAAAAACAAGAACAAGAAACAGACATGGGCAATATGCGCCAAATCATTCTCGCTGGTAGAAATAAAACGGGAGACAAAAGGCAATGAGCTGAAAAAAGAGAACTACCAATGGCGTGTCGAAAGTATCTCAAAACAAACAGACCTTGAAAGGCTCACTATTATATTACAAGAAATTAACGGACAGATAAGCAGTTCAAGCGGTTATCTTGGCGAAATCAGCGACAGGAGCAAAGAACTTTATTTCAAACGTCAGACCATAGGACAATATCTTATGGAAAGACTTGATACAAATCCGAACTATAGTCTTAAGAACAAAGTCTTTTACAGACAGGACTATTTGGACGAGTTTGAGAAAATATGGGAAACACAGGCCAAATTCCATGCGGAGCTTACAGACAAGTTAAAGCGTGAAATACGCGATGTTGTAATATTCTATCAACGTCCGTTGAAGTCACAGAAAGGACTGATAAGTTTCTGCGAGTTTGAGAACCGACAGATAGAAGTAACCGTTGACGGCAAGAAGAAACTGAAGACAATAGGAATGCGTGTGTGTCCGAAGTCCTCACCATTGTTCCAAGAGTTTAAGATTTGGCAAATACTTAACAACATACAAGTGTCGGGAAAGGTTGTCCCTGTGCAGGACACAGACCTGTTCGGAACAACATCCCGTATGGAACAAGGCAAGCGTTTTCTTTATCAGGACGAGAAAGAGACGCTGTTCTATGAATTGAACATCAAAGAAAAGATGTCAAAGAACGAGGTTCTTAAACTATTGTTCAAGAACCACAAGGAGCTTGACCTTAACTATAAGGATATAGAAGGCAACCGGACAATGGCGGCTTTGATAAAAGCCTGTCAGACAATAATAGACATGAGCGGACATGGAGAATATGATTTCTCCAAGATGCAGGCGAAAGACGTGATGCATATCATAGAGACTGTATTCCGCGGTCTTGGATTCAATACAGACATTCTGCATTTCGATGCTTCTGTCGAAGGCAAGGCGTTTGACAAACAACCGGCATATATGCTTTGGCATCTGCTCTATTCTTTTGCCGGTGACAACTCTAAATCCGGAAACGAGAAACTTATCAATAAGATTTCTGAATTATACGGCTTTGATAAAGATTACGCTTCAATAATTGCAGGAATAAACCTGCAACAGGATTATGGCAGTTTGAGTTCAAAAGCTATGCGCAAGATACTGCCACACATGAAAGACGGTTTGGAATACAGCGTAGCCTGCGGATATGCAGGATACCGTCATTCAAGTGAATCTCTGACGAGGGAAGAACTTGATAATAAGGTTCTGAAAGACCGTTTGGAGCTTCTGCCCCGCAACAGCCTGCGCAATCCTGTCGTGGAGAAGATTCTTAATCAGATGATAAACGTGGTGAACTCTGTAGTCGAGGAATATGGTAAACCCGATGAAATCAGAATAGAACTTGCACGCGAACTGAAGAAGAGCGCAAGTGAACGCGAGGAACTTACCAAAGCAATAAACAAGACCACAAAAGAACACGATGAATATAAGAAAATACTACAGACAGAATTTGGTATTGCCAATGTAAGCCGTAATGACATTATCAGATATAAACTGTATATGGAACTAAAAGATAATGGATTCAAAACACTATATTCCAACACTTATATTCCACAGGAAAAACTGTTCAGCAAGGAGTTCGATATAGAACATATCATTCCACAGGCAAAACTGTTTGACGATTCTTTCTCGAACAAGACAATAGAAGCCCGTGCAATAAATATAGAAAAGAGCAATGCCACCGCTTACGATTTCGTTTGTAGTAAATATGATTCAGAGGAAATAAAAAGATACGAAGTGAGAATAGAAGAGCTATTCCGTAAGGGCATCATAAGCAAGACGAAACGCGACAAGTTGATGATGAGGGAGGCTGACATTCCAGACGGATTCATAGAACGTGACTTACGCGATTCACAATACATAGCAAAGAAGGCACGTGAGATACTGTGTGATATAGCAAGGGAGGTTGTTACGACTACCGGTTCTGTAACTTCACGTCTGCGCGAAGACTGGCAGTTGGTTGATGTGATGAAGGAACTGAACTGGGACAAGTATGACAGGCTTGGACTTACTGAAATAATAGAAGACAAAGATGGAAGGAAGATACGGCGTATTACAGACTGGACAAAACGCAACGACCACCGTCATCATGCAATGGACGCACTGACCATAGCTTTTACTAAACGGAGTTATATACAATATCTCAACAACATGAATGCAAGAAGCGACAAGAGCAGCAGCATTTATGCCATAGAAAAGAATGAACTTTACCGTGATAACGGCAAACTGAAGTTCTGCCCTCCTATACCGCTTGACGTGTTCAGGGCGGAAGCGAAACGCCATCTCGATAATATCCTTGTGTCTATAAAGGCAAAGAATAAGGTGGTTACAAGAAACTTGAATGTCACAAAGACAAGAAACGGTAAGAATAAAAAAATGCAACTGACACCACGCGGACAGTTGCATAACGAGACGATATACGGTAAAATAAAACAGTATGTCACAAAGGAAGAGAAGGTGAACGCTGCATTCACAGAAGAAAAGATTGCTACAGTTGCCAACCAGAAATACCGTATGGCACTGCTCGAGAGGCTAAAAAGATATAATGGAAATTCAAAGAAGGCGTTTACAGGAAACAATACGCTTCAGAAAAATCCAATATATCTGGATGATATGCACACTATGACTGTGCCGGAAAAGGTAACGACCGTGACTTTTGAAGATGTATATACAATAAGGAAAAAGATATCTTATGATACTTTCGGAAAATCTGGAAATAAAAAATTAAACAAAGATGAAGTATTGAAAAAAATTAGTATGATTACTGTCTCTTATACACATCTGACGCT
>ERZ1027188.114-NODE-114-length-35086-cov-10.259056_pt1 | contig 35086 bp, 28 predicted proteins | sample MGYA00519273_ERZ1027188 | MGnify/ENA primary metagenome ERZ1027188 (study PRJEB26926, sample SAMN06164623) | human gut metagenome | biome: ENVO:00009003; feature: ENVO:2100002; material: ENVO:00002003 | host: Homo sapiens | place: USA | collected 2012 ... | reverse complement strand
GTGCAAAGGTGCGACATAATATCTAATAAAAGACTTCCCCTATATTTATCGGGTGAACCCATAAAATAGGGGGACTCCTATGATGCCGAAATTTCAATATAAGTCCGTTTAAGGCTCATTTAACACTTATCAACAGCGTGTTTAGCCCTTTTATAAGGATAAAAAATGTGTGGTTCGTGGTTTTTTAGTAATTTTGCAACACGACAATATCGTTGTGGAATACGATAGGATAAACGTAAGATTATGGATATAGAATATGTAATGAAGACCCTCAGAGTTAAGAAGGGACTGTCAGAGACAATCGGTATGGAGTTTCTCTCTACTCCGGAACCAGACACCTGTATGGCCAGGATGAAGGTAGACGAGCGTAACCGGCAACCGTTTGGCTTCTTGAGCGGTGGCGCGTCACTTGCCCTTGCCGAGAATCTTGCCGGCGTAGGTTCGCAGGCTCTGTGTCCCGACAAGCGTTGTGTGGGTATCAATGTGAGCGGAAACCACGTGCAGGCGGTGCGCGAGGGCAACACGGTCACGGCTCGCGGAAGACTACAGTTCAAGGGAAATACGCTCCATGTGTGGCATATTGAGATAACCAATGAGAACGGAGACCTTATCTCTACTGTGCAGGTGACGAACTATATACTTAATCAGGATAAGTAAATGGCGGGATTTGCCTTATACAGACTGCCGCGGCAGACGCGCGTGAGGGTGATGGTGCAGACGCAAGGTGATGTGGAAACCATATCCGGCTGCGAGGGACTGAACGGTCGGGAGGGCTTTGTCTTTGCGCCATTCTGCCAGACTGGTGTAACACCGCTGCTGCTATTGAAGCCCGACAGGGTAGAGGTGATGGAGCAGGACGAGGTGAGCCGTGATAAGGAGATACTGCGCCTGTGCGATGGAATGTGCAGTCTGAGAGAGACGGGCGATGCCGGAACTGATGTTGCGACATTGCGCGAATGTTATGGTGAGGACTTCTGCCGGTTTCATAAGGCTCTGAACGAGAATCGGTTCTGTAAGCTCGTACTTGCCCGTTGCGAGCATATCAATGCGCCACGGCAGTCACCCATCGGGTTGTTTGCACGTGCCTGCCGTCTTTATCCTCGAATGTTTGTCGCCTTAGTGAGCACTCCGCAGAGCGGCACATGGCTTATGGCGACGCCCGAGACATTGCTTTCTTCCGACGGACGAGGCTGCTGGAATACCGTCGCGCTGGCCGGAACTATGGCTCTCGAGGGCGACAATCTTAGCTTCGACAACCCTTCCACGGCCAATGTCCAGGACATACGGTGGAGCCAAAAGAACATTCAGGAACAGCGATACGTAGCCACATATATAAGAAAATGCTTGGAACGCTACGCCGTCGGCATAACCGAAGACGGTCCGAACACGTCGCGTGCGGCCAATCTCGTGCATCTTCGCAGCGATTTCGGCTTTCGGCTGAATGACGGTTCGGCTGTGGGCAACCTCATAGGTGCGCTCCATCCCACACCGGCAGTGTGCGGAATAACCAAAGACGAGGCCCGGCAGTTCATCATCGGCAACGAGTCAGCTCCGCGACGTTACTACTCAGGCTTCGCCGGTGAATTGTCAATTACGGGCGAGACCAATCTCTTCGTGTCGCTACGGTGCATGGAACTTCTCGCCGCCGGCTACGACTTGTATGCCGGAGGCGGCATATTGAAGGACAGCGAAGAGCAAAGTGAATGGGAAGAGACCGTAGCCAAGATGGCTACGATGAGGGAAATAATATTCAACGGAAAATAAAATAGATAGATGTTCTGTAATAAGGAAAATGTAAACATACTCACTTCGCTGCTTGTCAGCCACGGTGTCAGTCATGCGGTGGTGTGTCCCGGCAGTAGGAACGCACCCATAGTGCATAACTTGAACGAATGTCCCGGCATTCAGTGCCATGCCGTTACCGACGAACGCAGTGCGGGATTCTATGCTCTCGGCTTAGTCCTTGCAACCAGATTGCCCGTTGCTGTGTGCGTAACATCAGGCTCGGCGGTACTCAATGTGATGCCGGCCGTGGCCGAAGCGTATTATCAGCACTTGCCGATAGTGGTTATCTCGGCCGACAGACCCGCTGCATGGATAGACCAACAAGACGGTCAGACGCTGCCGCAGAGCGGTGTTCTCGGGCGGTTTGTGCGTGCGTCGGTGAGCCTTCCCGAACCTAAAGACGAGACGGAACGCTGGTATTGCAACCGGTTGGTGAACGAAGCACTTATCGCCACGCGCCGATACGGGGGCAGTCCGGTACATATCAATGTGCCGATAAGCGAACCGCTGTTCTGTTTCAACACAGAAAAGCTGCCCGATGAGCGCGTGATAACCTTCCTCGACGGTAGAAAGAATCCACAGGCATTGCTCGGTGAAGTGCGGGAAAAATTGCTCCGCTCGCACCGTCCAATGATAGTCTTGGGGCAGATGAAACTCCATGATACCTTTACGCTGCCCTATGACGAAATCTACCGTTATATCCCCGTAATCGCCGAAGCTCTTTCCGTGCCTTGCGATGCCTCGTGTGTCGACACAGCTTTGGCCTTGATAGAGAATGATGAAGAAGCGTTTGCACCCGATTTCATTATATATATAGGTGGAATGGTGGTGAGCAAGCGGCTCAAACAGTTCTTGCGCAGGTGCCGGAATGCCGAGACTTGGGTGATGAACGAGGATGGAGCAGTGACAGATACGTTTATGAATCTGTCGAAAGTGGTTGTCGGCAGTTGCGAGGATGTGCTTAATTGCATGGTCGAAATTATGGAAGAGCGTGAATCCTGCTTGTTTGACGAGGATTCTTGCTCATGTGTTAACGCTTCTGATTTATCAGATAATATATCTGAAAAGGTTGATTTTGCATCGCGTTGGAACAGTCTTCTGAGCCGCGTGTCAGAGGAGTTGCTCAAAAAGACACCGTCAACGGCGCAGGCTGCGGTCGTAAAAGAATTTGAAGACCAACTGTATGATCTTGACAGATTAAGCTGCACCGTGCATTACGCCAATAGTATGGCAGTGCGTCTGGCCTGTCTTCACGCTCCGCATCACATCTGTTGCAACCGCGGACTCAACGGAATCGAGGGCAGTCTGTCTACTGCCGCCGGCTTCTCGTTGTCTGGGGAAGAGACCTATTGTGTCATCGGCGACCTCAGTTTCTTCTATGATCAGAATGCGCTTTGGAACACCTCGCTCAACGGTTCGCTGCGTATCTTGCTGCTGAACAATGGCGGTGGCGGTATATTCTATGGCTTGAAAGGATTGTCTGAGAGTCCTGCTTGCGACCAATATATCGCTGCCAGACATAATACCACGGCTAAAGAAATCTGCCGGCAGTATGGCGTGAAGTACCTAAAAGCCGACATCGGTAATATGAAAAAGAAGATTTCAAAGTTCATTACCTGTGAGAGTGAACGCCCGGTGTTGCTCGAAGTGAATCTGTTAAAATGAGGATTGAGGATACCAGAATAAAGGATTAAGATATAGATATCACCCCTTCCATCTTATATCAATAGCGTCTTCCCCCCTTGGGGGGATTAGAGGGGGCTAAAAATACAAAAGAATATGGCAAAAAGAGAATGGAAAACGATTGAGGGTTTCGACTTTAAGGAAATCCTGTTTGAAGAGTATAATCACATCGCGAAGATAACAATCAACCGCGAAAGGTACCGTAACGCATTTACGCCGCTCACCACTTGGGAGATGTCGCAGGCTTTCGCCTATTGCCGTGAAGCCCAAAACATACGCGTGGTGCTGCTCACCGGAGCAGGCGACAAGGCTTTCTGCTCGGGCGGCGACATGAACGTGAAAGGTCGCGGAGGCTATGTGGGCACTGACGGAGTGCCCCGTCTGAATGTGCTTGACGTGCAAATGCAGATCCGTAGGTTGCCAAAGCCGGTCATTGCGATGGTAAACGGCTACGCAATCGGCGGCGGACACGTGCTGCACGTGGTGTGCGACCTGACTATTGCGAGCGAAAACGCAATCTTCGGACAGACCGGTCCGAAGGTCGGGAGCTTCGATGCAGGCTTCGGTTCATCGTATCTCGCACGTATAGTGGGGCAGAAAAAGGCGCGCGAGATATGGTTCTTGTGCCGCCAATACAGTGCCGCCGAGGCTGAGCGCATGGGTCTTGTAAACAAAGTCGTGCCGTTTGACAGGCTCGAAGATGAGTGCGTGGAGTGGGCCGAGACTATGATGGAACGCTCACCGCTGGCACTTCGCATGATAAAGGCGGGTTTGAATGCTGAGCTCGACGGTCAGGCAGGCATACAGGAGCTTGCGGGCGACGCCACGATGCTGTATTACACGATGGATGAAGCGCAGGAAGGCGGACGCGCATTCCTTGAGAAACGCAAGCCAGACTTCGACCAATACCCGATTCTTCCGTAGTCCCCTGCCCCCTAATGGGGGGATTAAAAAATTGCTGTAGCTCCATATCACTCTTAAAAACATCACCTATAACTCCATATAACACCAAGCAATGAACTGCAAAATCGACATTTCGGAGCGCGTCCTGCATTTCAAGCAACCGGCAGGCACATCACGCGGTGTCTATAACACACGCCGTTCGTGGTTCGTCACCATTACAGATAAAAGCCGTCCGGGGCGTAAAGGCGTTGGAGAATGCGCTCCGTTGCCCGACCTCAGTTGCGATGCCATACCCGAATATGGTGTGAAGTTGCGTGAGATATGCGATAGTTTCGAATGTTCCGGCACGATCGATTACGACCTGTTGCGTCCTTATCCGTCAATGCTTTTCGGTTTGGAGACGGCGCTTCTCCATCTGAATGCCGGTTCGCTGCGCCTCTTCGACACTCCGTTCAGCCGTGGCGAAGTGGGCATACCAATCAACGGACTTGTCTGGATGGGCAATTTCGATGAGATGCTGGCACGGCTCGACGAGAAAATAAGGCTCGGCTTCCGTTGTGTTAAACTGAAAATCGGAGCTATCGATTTCCAAAAAGAACTTGCATTGATACGTCGCATAAGGGAGAATTTCAGTCGGCAACAGATTGAACTGCGTGTGGATGCCAACGGAGGCTTTTCCGTTGACGACGCGCCCGGGCGTTTGGAGCAGCTCGCCCGTTATGACATTCACTCCATAGAGCAGCCCATCAAGCAGCATCAATGGCGGGAAATGGCACGCCTGTGCAAGACTTCTCCCATCCCGATAGCCCTTGATGAGGAATTGATTGGCGTAAATGAGCCTCTCCAAAAAGCGGAACTTCTCGACACCATCCGCCCCTCATACATCATCCTGAAGCCCTCCCTGCACGGCGGTATGCACGGTTCGGAAGAGTGGATAAGGCTCGCCCATGAGCGCGGCATAGGCTCGTGGATAACCAGTGCGCTCGAAAGCAACATCGGACTGAACGCCATTGCGCAGTTCACCGCTCACATCTACGACTCCCATATCACCATGCCGCAGGGCTTGGGAACGGGACTTCTCTTCACCGACAACATCCCCATGCCGCTCGAGATAAAGAGGGATGAACTGTGGGCTTGTCCTGATTAGTCATGCAAATCATTATGGTTAGCATCAGAGGATAGGGTGAGATACTCTTGTTCGCATTCATTTAGAATGTTGTTTTTAACGTTTTTTTGCATAATTACACGTGATTATGACCGTTAAGCTCCATAAAATGATTACATTTGCGGTGTAAATATTTTAGAAGAACGAAAGTTCTTAAACAACGAAAACAATGAATATGAAAAAGTTATTAATGCTCATTGCCTTCTGCATGAGCTTCTTTTCCGCTATTGCGCAGCAGATAGCACGAGTTGAACGTATTGACATGGAGTCTTCACACTTCAAGCATAAGCGACCGGTTCTTATCTATACCCCGTTTTATTATGATACGGAAACGACCACGCACTATGATGTTGTCTACGTTTTTGACTGTCAGCAGCGTTCTAATTTCGACCTCGTAACTTCGCTGCTACACTATCAAATGCAGCAGATGGACGAAAACCTACGAGGCTTTATAGTTGTCGGCATCTGTTCTCCTACAATTATTGAGAATGGCGATGTTGTCTATGCGCGCAACAATGACTACACGCCCATGCCACAAAAGGATATGGGCAAGGGGCTGTTTCAGGGCAGGTATCACGGAAATTCTGAGGATTTGAAGGCTTTTCTGAAGGACGAGTTGATGCCATATATCAATTCGCATTACCGCACATCCGGCCATACTCTCGGCATCGGACATTCGCTTAGCGCATCCTTTGTTCTTGATTGTGTGGTGAATGGAGAACTGTTTGACGATGTTATTGCCATGTCTCCGAATCTCTGTTACGATGACAACAGGCTCGCAAACGATTTCCTAAAATATGATTTCACACGAAGCGGAGAGCCGCGTTTTGTTTATATAACGATGGCAGATGAACCTGAAAATCCATCATTTAACAAAAGCAGAGATTGGGGAAAGGCATGGTATGGTGTACAAGACTATATAAACAATGGTGTGAAACCTGCATCGGATAATCTAAAGATAATGACTGCAACCTATCCGAATGTGGAACATGATAAGACGCAGCTATATTCCTTGCCACCTGCTTTTGGTGCATATCTATCGTTCCGGGGTGAATGTGATGCCACTCCGCGGGGTACGTCATACCCGTTCCATATCGAAATAGAAGGCAACGACATTGTGGGCGATGTATATATCACAGGCAATCAGAAGGCGTTGGGCGATTGGCAGCCTAATGTGATAAAGATGAAAGAAAACGGAGAACATAGCAGAGCGATCGACCTCAAACTGCAACTGCCGGCAGTTTTTAAGTTCACGGCTGGGAATTGGGATAATCAATATTTTCCACTTAATGGCAATATGGGAAGTCTCCGTATTACAACTGCGAGCCAGGACACCGTAAAATATAGTACAAATATGATTATGGCGGAACCTTAATATCCATTCTATTAAGATTGTCTTACTTTTATTGTTGAGAGTTTTTTGTATATATAACATTGCAAAAGGATTTTAGTGAAAGGCAATATGACATTAGAACAGTTTTTAGAAGAATGGAATAATGACTCGGACAGGCTGCTCGTGCACACCAGCGGAAGCACGGGCGCGCCCAAGCCGATGTGGGTCGAGAAGCGGAGGATGCTGAACAGCGCGCGCATCACGTGCGATTTCCTCGGCTTGCACGGCGGCGACACAGCTCTGCTCTGTATGTCGTTAGACTATATCGCGGGTAAGATGATGGCGGTGCGGTCGGTGGAACGCGGACTGAAACTTACGGAAATAGAGCCTTGCGGACACCCGATGGCACCGTTTGTAAACCGTCCCGACACTTTCCCCGATGGCGGTTTCGACCTCGTCGCGATGGTTCCGATGCAGGTATATAACAGTTTGCAGGTGGCAGAAGAGGCGGAGTTGCTTCGTAAGACACGCCATCTGATAATCGGCGGAGGCGCAATCGACGACGGATTGGAGCGCCGGTTGCAGACCTTTCCCCATGCGGTGTGGAGCACGTATGGCATGACCGAGACCTTGTCGCATATCGCCCTGCGGCGCATCAACGGCAAGGATGCGAGTCCGTATTACGTGCCTTTCGAGTCGGTCAGCGTGTCGCTGAATGCCGACGGTTGCTTGGTGATAAATGCTCCGCTTGTCTGTGCCGAACCATTGACTACCAACGACATTGCCGAGATAGCCCCCGACGGTCGCGGTTTCCGCATTCTCGGGCGCAAAGACAACGTGATTTGTTCTGGCGGAATAAAGATTCAAGCCGAGGAAGTGGAGCGTTTGCTGCGTCCTCATCTGCCTGTTCCCTTTGTCATAAGTAAGAAGAAAAATCCTAAGTTTGGCGAGATTGTGGTGCTGGTGACGCAATCGAATGATACTGCGGAGGTGCGTTTGATATGCGAAAAGGTCTTGCCCAAGTTTTGGCAACCGCGTGAATACATATATATGGAGCGTATCCCAATGACCGAAACGGGCAAGTTCAAGAGGAATATATTATAAGGCTTCGAAGGTTATCAGAAATATTTAATGTCTCGTGTGTGGCATCGAATAATATCTTTGGTTATTCATTGATTTTTATGATTAATTCAGTAGGTGCCAACATCTCCATCTTGGCAAAGGCAAACCATTTCTTGCCTAAATCCTTAATGGACGCACCGATATGATATACGACATCATCAATGCATAAGAATCTGTCGTGTGATTTACGGAACGCACTCACATTGATGGGTGGATATTGGCTGTTGTGTTTGTTAATATCAAGTTGTAGTTGCTGGCTTATCTGTTGAGTATATATGTCGGCAGTTACCCCCTTGTCTCTTTTGTCCAGCAAAGTGAGAACTGTTTCATCCACATAGTTGTCTATCAAGACAATGCTTCTTTTGGCACTCTTTACCAAGTCTGAAACGAAAGTGTAGGCATCATATATTTGTCCGTCATAGAATATTCCCTGTTTAGGCTGAACGCTTCCTTCCTCAAGTCTACGGAACACTTCATCAATGCGCTTATCTGATTCTTGTTGATGTTGCATCATTTCAAGTTGATGGTATTCTATGGTAGACAATCTTTTGAATATATCTGCATTGTTAATCAAGAAATGGCGCATGGACACGAATGCGTCCATAATACGAATGCTGACACGAATGGCTGTTTCACTTCTTAAGACAGAGGCTAACATAGCAACTCCCTGTTCTGTAAATGCAAATGGACAGACCGTAGAATGCTTGAGACTACTGAACCGGTCGCAATTTGCGACCAGTTCTTGGAATTCATTTTGTGTTAGTTGAAATCTGAAGTTCCCGGGAAACCTTAGAAGATTACGGCGGACTTGCTCGTTAAGTCGTTTAGTCTCGACGTTATATAAGTCCGCAAGGTCTCTGTCCAATATTACTTGGACACCACGGATTGTCAATATTCTATTTTCAACAGGAGATAACCGGTCGCAATTTGCGACCGGTTCACCATTGCTTACTGTTATATTTTTTTCCTCTGCCATTATATTCTCACTTCGGGGTAGTCTACAATTATAATATCCGAAATCTCGACTTGTAATAATCGGGATATCTGTATATTATTTATTTAACGTACAAAAATAGCTCTTTTACATAAAATATTCACATAAAGTAATTAATGTTTGAGGAATTTTCGAAATAATATTGATTAAAAATCATATTATTATATCATTTCTGCAATTATTGGTGGTATGTAGAATCTATTGAAAGGTTGAAAAACAATAAACATTATAAAGTGAGGTATTTGCCTGAAAATATGAATATGATAATGCGATTAAATTGTCTTTAGGGTGTTATCCTTGTCGGTTTAGCATCTCATTATAATCCTCTTGTGAAAAATATAGCTATAATTTGCTCTAAAACAGGCTCAATTAGAGGAAATTATAGCTATAATTTTATGCTGTCAGTATCTCGTTGATTTTCAAGCAAATAGCGGCTTGACGGAAAGAACGCGCTGAACAGTGCAGTACTAAGCCCTGAATACTCAAGTAATCAAGCCCTGAATACTCGAGTAATCAAGCCCGAAATACTCGAGTACTACACCCGAAATACTCGAGTACTGCACCCGAATTACTTGAGTACTACACTCGGAGTACTTGAGTGTTAAGCTCAAAATGCTTGCAAAAGCAGATTGTGATGGGATGAAACAGACCGTAAAAGAAACGGCGGGTGGACTAAAAACAGAAGAAGTCGAGAGCTTCCTTGATGCCCTTTTCTGTTGCCGTCTGGTTGATACGGATGTCTCCTACGTCGCCGAGAAGCGTGAAATTGATTTCGTCTCCACGGTTCTTCTTGTCGTGGTGCATAAGGGCAACCAGCTCGTCGTAGTCGTCGCAGGTGATGGGCAGCGTGCCGTAGATGTCGCGGATGTAGCTTACGGTCTGGCGCATCTTGTCGGTGGGGAAGCCCGTCTGTACGGAACTCAAGTATAATTCGCAAATAAGTCCATACGCAACGGCGTATCCATGTAGTATGGGATTGCGCTTCAAAGCCCATGATTCGAATGCGTGTCCGAAGGTATGACCGAGGTTCAGTGCCTTGCGTATGCCGTGTTCGTGCGGGTCTTCGGTCACGATGCGCTCTTTCACGGCCACAGAATCGGCCAGCATCCGGCTTAGTTGGGCGTGCTGTTCGGGCGTGGAGAGGTCGCAGATATCGAATGATATAAGCTCAGCCCACATCTTGTCGTTGCTTATCAAACCGTGTTTCAGCATCTCTGCGTAACCCGAGCGGATGTTTTCTGTGTCGAGAGTTTCGAGAAAATGAGTGTCGAGAATCACGCATTTAGAGTCGTTGAACACTCCGATTTCATTCTTCAGACCGTTGAAGTTGATTCCTGTCTTGCCTCCGACGCTCGCATCGACCATCGCCAATAGGGTGGTGGGGATGTTGATGAAGTCGATGCCGCGCTTGAATGTGGATGCGGCGAAGCCTCCGAGGTCGGTTATCATGCCACCTCCGAGGTTTATCAAGCACGAGTGGCGTGTTCCCCCGCCGTCGCCAAGTTTCTTCCAAACGTGGGCGATGCTTTCCAAAGTCTTGTTAGTATCGGTAGAGCCGATGGTTATCACGTGTGCATTTTTCAAGCAGAACAGCTCGTTAAGCGGTTTCATGCACTTCTCGCGTGTGGTGTCGTCTGCCAATATGAAGATTCGGTCGTGCTCACATTCTGCCAGCGCTTCTGTCAAGTCGAACTTGAAATTCTTTGTTATTATAACCTTTTGGCTCATGGGATATGGTTTTATATTACTGTCTGTGATGTCCCCTCGTTGTGCATCATCATGCCTTGGCAATGTGTTGGCGATGTCGTTTGAGGATAATGCAAAGTTAAAAAAAAATATTACTTCCCATTGATTGGAAAGTAATACTTTATGGATTTTTTGCAGAAAAATTACGCTAAAATCTGCCGAATAACTTAAAATGAGCTATTTATGAGTTTTTTACCTTAATGGAGGTAATGATTTGGCAACAGTTCTAATTTATGCAATCTTCATAGGTTTGCTGTCAAACAACTCTTTTCGGGTTGCAAAAATACAATAATAATACGAAACAGCAAGGACTTTTAGCAACTTTTTACGGTTAATTTTCTGTAATTATATAATGTGGTTTAATCGTAATCGCAGAAAAAATGTATTTTTGTAGGCAAATTGTATAAAAAACAAGACCCGATAGCTTGACGAATCAGAGGCTACCGGGAATCAACGCTACAAAGATAGTGTTTTTTCTTGTTACAACCAAGTAAACGAACAAATATTTATGGAATATTTAGAATTTGAGCGGATTTTGTCTGCCAAACGAATACAGAGATACAAAGATGCTGCGAATGGTGACACTCGCAAGGCTATGGCTTTGTATCGTTACAACTTGCGCTTGTCGCAGGAGATGTTCACTATCGTTAGTTGTTTTGAAGTTGCTTTGCGTAATGCGATAGATAGCCTTTTAGTGCCGAGCTTGGGAGAGGATTGGTTGAAAGATTCCGTTCAAGACAATGGAATATTCTCCAATGGGCGCATGAACGAAACACGGAAAATCATAGAAAAGGCATACAACCGTTTGAATAGACAAGGTAACTATTCTCATTCCAAGCTGATTGCCGAAATGGAATTTGGAGTTTGGAAATATATGTATTCTTCACTACAATATCGTGCAACAGGACAATGTCTATTGAGGGCTTTTCCTAACAAACCTCGCTCATCGGCTGCTGTTCAATACAACAACACCTACATTTTCAATGAACTTGACAAGGTGAACAGTCTGCGAAACAGAATTGCTCATCACGAACCGATATGCTTTAGACTTCATGAGGCTGAGATTGATACAAGTTACATTATCAACGAATACCAGAAAATTCAAACCTTGTTTTCGTGGATGGGCATTGATTCACATTCAATGCTTTATGGACTTGACCATGTGCAAAGTGTCTGTGCCAAGATAAATAGTTTAAAAGTGTAATTATAGAGTCTGCTTATGAGCAACGACAAAAATGACTTCTTCCTCCATTCCAATGAGGTAAATCACATAGCGAAGGAGGATTATGACAAGATAGAATTGTTGGTGAATACGGCAAAGGCTTTTGCTCGCAGCACCTACCAGTGCGTCTATATCATTGACTACTTCCACCAGGGTTTCATCTATGCCTCTGATAACCTGGCGTATCTCTGCGGCTTGCAACCTGAGCAACTCTTGGAGGCTGGCTATCAGATGTATATCGACCATGTGCCAGAGCAAGACTTGCAGATGTTGTTGGAAGTAAACAAGAAAGGTTTCGACCTATTCAACGAACTGCCTGTGGAAGACCGGCTGGAATATACCATATCGTATGATTTCCATCTAACCAACGGCAAGCATAGCCGACTGATTCATCATCATCTCACCCCGATTCTCCTTTCCGATGACGGCAGGATATGGCTTGCCTTCTGCACCGTTTCGTTGGCGGCGACCGATGAGCCAGGACATATCATCATGCAGAAGAATGGCGAGCGTGGGTATTTCGAGTATTCCACAGACCGCCACAAGTGGGAGAGGAAAGAAGGTATAACCTTGAGCGAGGCTGAGAGAGAAGTTTTGAGACTGTCTGCCCAAGGCTATACGATGAATGAAATTGCCGATAGAGTGTGCAAGTCGGTGGATACCATCAAGGCTTGCAAGCGAAGCCTCTTCGCCAAATTGGGTGTGAAGAACATTGCAGAGGCTCTATTCCATGCGGTCAACTATCAGATGATATAAACTATACCTCTTCCAGCAGTGGCGAGAGATAGAACTTAGGGAAATACTTTACCTCCTTGCCTTCCGCAAGTCTGCAAAGGATATTCACGCAATAGCCTGCGGCAATATATGCCCCAATGCTCAGTTGTGGGAAAGATTTCTCTGAATAATTCTTGATGGCTTCGTCTATCCAAGGTACAGGCTTCTGCCAAAACATACCATACTGCGAGATGTACTTGCCAAGCTTTCTTTGGAATATATCGGCATTCCAACTATCAAGAGCAATCCTATCTTCATTCTTTTCGATAGAATCCTCTTCATGCTTCCCAATAGAACCCTCATCTGAATTTCGCTTTTTTACCTCGCTGAAAGGATAGCCTTTCGGTTTTTCCACGGCGAGGAAAGCTGCCTTGCCAAGGTTGACGGCATGGATGACAGGAATGCCCTGCTTCTTGCATTTCTCATCGAAGGCAAACGAGGCTTCTGTATCGTGCAGCGTGGCATTCACGACATACTCTACCCCCGACAAATCACATTGCTCCACATCTTCCATCGTCAGCGTGTCCTTTTCGAGACGAGAGATTCGGAATCTATCTTCTTGCAGAAGACGATTCTGGAAGTCATAGTGTAAGGCACAGGAAGCTATCAAGCCTCCCATGTCTGCACCTGCTATCATAACATTAACTTGATTATTCATATCGTTGAGAGATTAGAAACGGGTTATTTCCTCATTACCTGCACCTTTACCCTTATATCGGTTTCTTGAAGTATTGAAGTTGTACTGCAATGTCAAAAGCAAGGCACGAGTATCACTTGTCATGTTTTGCCTAAGTGTAACATCCTTGTTGTAGAATGTAACATTACGGTAGCTCTTGTTGAAAATGTCATTGGCTTCAAGCGACACGGAGAAACGATTTTTCCAGAAAGCCTTGTAAAGTTTGGCATTGAGGTACGAGGAAGAACCGAGTTTCATGTTGTCCTTGTTGCCACGGCTATTCCATTCCATATCGATGTTCATCCAAATGTCTCCAGGCAGATGGATAGCATTTTGGAACTGTACGATTCCCAAAGGATTGCTAAAGGATTTGCGTTCACCCATATACTCGCCTGTGAACCACTGTTTGATGATGCCAGCATTCACTTTTGGTTCCCAAATGCCAACCTTAAATTGTGCACCAACAAATGCTTGTAGTTCATCTATCTTTGGAGTGTTCTCCATGGTGATCAATTTCACCTCTCCGTCCTCGCAATACGATTTCGTAGTCTGGATAAAGGCATCCTTTCTATGTTCGTATGAAATCTTCGCAAAGAATTGCTTCCATGCACCCATCAACTCCACAGAATGAATCTTCATAGGGGATAGGTAAGGATTTCCACTTTCCAAGGTCAAGCGATTGACATAGCTGACTGTTCCGTCAAGGTCATCGTATGATGGACGTTGAGTCTTGCTTGTGTAGCTCAATGATAATTGCGTTTTTCCAATCTCTGTAGAAATAGACAAAGAAGGGAAAACGTTGTTGTAAGTCTTGCTTTGGTCTTCCTTGAATTGCCCATTTTCCGTGTATTTGAAGTTGACATGCTCGTAACGAAGTCCTGCCTCTACGGCAACTTTTCCGAACTGCTGACCTATGGAGAGAAAACCAGCCATGTTTTTCTCATCGCTCTTGGTGTTGCTATTTCCGATAGTAGCCATATTGATGTTGAAATCATTCAATGTCTGTGAGGCGGTGTACTCATTGCCCACTTCAAGTTGTCCTTTCCACAGAGGATAGCTCAAAACCAGCTTCTCGGCAAACATTCGTGAGTGCCCGATACCATTGGATGTAATCGAATTGTCCTCATTGTTGAGGTTTATCTCCGACAGATTGGAAGTCTTGCGCTTTTTTCTCCACATGTAGTCCATGTTGAAGTCAACGCCAAGTTTGCCCACTTCTCCATTGTAATAGATATTGGCATGATGCTTAGGCATGGCATGTGTCCTGTTGAGTCCTACGGTGGAAACCATATCTTTCAGAGTTCCATCTGCATACGAAGTGGTTTTATAATCAGGATGTTCCTTTTGCAGTCCCACTCCATTCACATAATAAGCGCCAATGGAATGATGCTCATTGAGCATCCATGACAATCCAAACTTGCCGAAGAACTCATTGTTTCGCATACGACCGATGCTTTCTATGTTCTGAAGCCAATTGGTAGAAGCTTTCGTTTCCAGGTCCGTGACTCCATAGCTATAGAATTTGCCGGTATAATAATTGAGATTGGAGAATAGTTCCAAGCCTCCTTTACGATATTTCAAGTTTGCTTGCTCCATGCTCGAAAAATAGTGTCGGAAACCATTTTGGGCACGAAGTGTTCCACCAAAGCCTTCACCTTGCGATGGTTTGGTACGAATACGAATGACAGACTTGACCGAAGCATCATACTTGGCACCAGGATTGGTGATGACTTCCACATTCTTGATGTCTTGTGAGTTGAGTTGTGCAAGCTCGTTTTTGTCTTGTACGACACGCCCATTGATATAGATAAGTGGTGTACCCTTGCCAAACACCTCGAAATTGCCGTCTCTTCCTGTAACCATTGGCACTTGGCGCAACACATCATTTGCTGTGCCAGCATGAGAAAGTTGGGAGTTGGCTACAGTCGTAACCAAGGCATTGCCTTTGATGGCAGTAACGGGGCGTGATGATTTCACCACCACTTCGCCGAGCATCTTACTGTCTTCTTCCATCTTGATGATGCCTACATTCTCGCCTGTGCAATCCTTGCAGATTGTCTTATAGCCTACGGATGTCACCTTGATGATTCCGCCATTGCATGAAGAGTCGATGGAGAAGCGTCCATCATTTCCACTCACTGCTCCCTTGACGAAAGCAGAGTCTTGTCGGTTCAAAAGCACAACATTGGCAAAAGCTAAAGGCTCACCCTTGACATCCACTACTTTTCCCGTGATATTCTGTGCCATCATCGGAGTCATTGCCGAGATGCACAAGGCTGTAATAATCATTTTCTTTTTCATAACTTTTTATATTATGGATTTTTCTGAGTGCAAAAGTAAGGACATGACTTAAAAAGACTTTGACACAAAAGTGTATTTCTGAGGTGATGGGCAGAAAAATTACACTTTTGTGTATGTTAAGAGGGAGAAACGATACACATGTTGCTTGATTTTCTGACTTTGGAAGAAAATCTACATTTATTTTCGAGAGTAACTCGAAAGGTTTTGAGTAACTCAAAACATACCTTGCTGTGTCTTTGTGGACACAATGTTTTGGCAAGAATAAAACCTAATACCATTGAAAACACTGCGGTGGTTCGCCCAAGTGGCTGGAGGCGCAAAGCCTCCAAGGAACGACTCGTTTTTCGCTATGTCCAAAGGATGAAACAAATAAATCCCGAAGAATTGGGGACATAGAATACCATTCCTCGGGATGAACAAAAATGTATTCCTGCATGTCATACGTTTTATATGTCATACGATAAACATGTAAAACGTATGACATCAATGTATATATGCTTACACTATTCTTTGCATGGATATATCTTTATCACATTACAAGTGCATTTCTATACGACAGTGAACAACCGAAGCGTCAAAGATACGACCAATTTCAACAAAAGGCATTCGTCCCTCCGTAGAGTTGCAGGACAATAGTTGTTTTCTCTTTTGTTTCGTACAATCTCTTGAGGATAACTTCACGAAGTTGTGCTGCGCCAAAAGAGTGGAGACGAAAGCAAATGGCAACTATCATAGGAAAATTATACAGCGTTTGCCAAACACTAACGGGAGTTTCGTCCTTGCATTGGACTTCCGACATAGACAACATACCTTCTTTATATATGGCTCGTATCACTGAGTTGAGTTTCGGAGCGGTAACATAAAGTATATCAACCAACTCTCCCTCACTCATCCACAGTTCCTCTAAGTTGGACGGAATGGAAAGTATCCCATTTCCGTCCATAGTGATAGTTGTCCTTTTCATGCCATTCCTCCCATTACAGGCAAATGCCCCTTGATTCGACTTTCAAAGACAGAAATATCATGGTCAAGTTTGCTGCTTGTCACCTTGGCGTATATCTGTGTCGTGGTGATATTCGTGTGACCGAGAATTTTGCTAACGCTCTCTATTGGCATACCATACTCCAATGCTAAAACAGCCCAACTATGGCGGGAGACATGAAATGAAACTCGTTTCTTGATGCCACACATTACCGCTACTTTTTTGATGCGCTTGTTGATGCTGTCAAGGTTGCCAATGTTGAACAAGTGATTACCGTTTCTGAAAGATTTGTATCTCTCAACTATCTGCATAGGAATATCCAACAGCTTGATTTGGAACGGTACGCCTGTCTTCTGACGCTTGGACACTATCCAAGGAGCACCGTTTACCATGGTGATGTTATCTTCCGTCAAGTTCTTGATGTCGATGAAAGCTATACCTGTCCAACTGCCAAAGATAAAAAGGTCTCTCGCAAATGCCATGTTGGGGTCTTCCAACTTTATCTCAGTCATGGCGGTAAGCTCGTCCAAGGTCAAGAACTCGGCAACGTACTTTCTCACCACAAGATACTTGTTGTAAGTGTTCTTGGCTCTGTCCTTGCCTACACGCTTGGCAAAGGCTGCGTTCTCCTTGTCGAAAGCTCTGAGCAAGGTCTCGTATTCGGTGCCTATGCCTTGATAGGCGTTTCTCACCATTTCAGCGGTAACGAACGCCTCTCGGTCGGAAAGTCGTTGGTAATGCTTGGCGATTTGAGCCTTGATGTTGTCGAGCGCAAAATTCACCTCCTTGGCTTCTTTACTCTTGCCTATGGCTCTGTTGCCCTTGGCATCCCAGATAGCCTTGGTAACGCTCTGCTTGCAACTGAACTGTGCGATAGTTCCGTTGATTGTCACACGTCCCATGATAGGGACAATTCCGTTTCTCTCCTTGCTTCCATTTACATAGAAGACTGTCTTGAAAGTGCATCTCATAATTCTTACTTTTTTGTTCGGTGCAAAATTAAACTATGAGAGTTGCATGGCAAAACCAAAACTTACGCAGAAAGGGGAAATATGAACCGCCACCATTAAAATGCTTATTAGGGCGTTTCCATTGGGTAATGATTTGAAAGCGTTTCTATTTCTCTAATCTGCTTTTTCCTAATTTCCTTGTCACTGCCAACTAAAGCCAACGACTGCCACAACCACTTGAAACTCAAACCAAATGCTCTATTTTGCTATTTTTTGCCTTTTTAGGCGTTCTTTTTATCGAAAAAACTTACATTTTGCGCACTTTGTAGGGTGGGTGTGCAACAATAAGGAGGCTGGAGACAGGGAGTTCGGGTGTTCAGAAGCCCCCCCTCTAATCCCCTCAGAGGGGGAGGAACCAGCAGATGTGAATACGACAAAGGAGACAGTAGATGGGAATTGGAGTATTGTCTGAACTCCTGAACTCCAGTCTACAGTCTCCTTACTTCTTACTTCTTGCCCCTTACTCTTGAAAATCAGTTGTCCTTCCAGAATGCCGGAGTGAAAATCACAAGTACGGAGAACAGTTCCAAACGCCCTACAAGCATTAGGAAAGAACACATCCACTTGGCGAATACCGGCAGTTGGCTCCATGACATCGTAGGGCCGATTTCCAGTCCGAGCGTCGGACCGACATTGCCGAGACAACTGAGGGTGATGGTTATGGAGTTGGTATTGTCTATTCCGAATGCAATCATTGTGAAAGAGCATACGAAAGCGAGTACGAGATAAAGCGAGAGGAAGGCTAAGAGGGTGACGCGCTTGGACTGCATCACGTTACTTCCGTTTATCTTCAAGGGCAGTACGGCATTGGGATGGAGTATCTGTCGGAACTCATTACGGATGTTCTTCAAAAGCATCACGCCGCGAATGCTCTTTATACCGCCGCTCGTGGAGCCTGAACAACCGCCGAAGAACATACAGGCGGCAAGCAATACCCACGTGACATGAGGCCATGTGGCCGCGTCGTCGTTATACAATCCTGTTGTTGTGATGAACGATACGACCTGAAAGATGGCGCATCGGAACGCCTTCTCTATGTCATATCCGTTGCGGAAGATAAGCTCTGCCATTATGAATAGGGAGATGAGCGTAACAAGAGAGACATAGAAGCGGAACTCGGCATTGCGGAAAAGGTCGCGGATGCGCAACTTGGCTACGGCAAAATATAATAATGTGAAATTGACTCCGGAAAGGAAGCAGAACAGTGTGCAGACGTATTCCTCTGCCGGAGACCTGAACGTGGCGATACTTCCGTTGGTAGTACCGAACCCTCCCGTGGCTGTACTGGTCATGGCGTAGTTCACGGAGTCAAACCAGTCCATGCCGCATCCCATATAGCAGAGCATACAGGCAATAGTTAGTACAAGATAGACAACCCATATCCACTTCGCTCCCGTGCTGAGACGTGGGTGCAGTTTGCTGCGGAGCGGGCCGGTGGCTTCGGCGGAAAAGACCTTCACCGTACCGCCGACCATCGACGGGAGTATGGCAATGGTGAAGAAAACGATACCCAGTCCGCCTATCCATTGCGTGAGCGAGCGCCAGAAGAGCAGTCCTTTAGGCAGCGATTCCACATCGTCTATGATTGTCGCGCCGGTGGTTGTGAAGCCCGACATGGTCTCGAAGAAAGCGTCGGTAAATGACAGATCGGTCAATCCCCCAATCATAAAGGGCATCATTCCAAAGAGAGAGAACATCACCCATGCCACCGTTACAACGAAATAAGCGTCGCGCCGGCTCATGTTGTTGTCGGCATTGCGGCCCAATATGCGCAGTGTCACGCCGCAAATGACGGTTATCAGTATTGAGATGAAGAATGAATAGGTGTCCTGACCTTTATAATATATGGCCATGAAAAGGCACCATAACATCAGCGATGCTTCTAAGAGCAGCAGCGAACCGAATATTTTTGATATGAGTTTGGCGTTCAGCATGGCGTTAAATGAATAGTTTCTCCACTTTCTTCACGTCGGCGTTGTGGCAGAAAACGACAACGTTGTCGCCGGCTTCAATCTGCGTATTACCGGAAACAAGCATTCCCTCGCCGTTTCTTACGAGTCCGCCGAAAGTCATTCCGCGCGGAATGGTAAGCTCCTTCACGGGCTTCTGTGTAACCTTAGAGCCTTGAACGGGCACAAATTCGGCCACGTCGGCGTTGGCGGTCATGAGAAATCTCACATTGTGGACGTTTGCGTCGAGCATCATCTGATAAATGTGCGAAGCCGCTATCACCTTCTTGTTTACGATAGTACCGATATCTAAACTCTCGGCCATGTTCACATAGTCGAGGTTTTCGACCATTGCGACGGTCTTTCTTACACCCATCTGCTTTGCCGACAGGCAGGCGAGAATGTTCGTTTCGGCGTTCTCGGTGAGTGCTACGAAAGCCTGATGACTTCTGATTCCTTCCTCCGAGAGCAATGAAAGGTCGCGTCCGTCGCCGTTTATTACAAGCGCATCTTCCGACTCAAACAGCTCGTTGAGTTCCTCACAGCGGTGTTCGTTCTGCTCGATAATTTTGACGTTCATGTATTCGGGCATTATGTTGACGCTGCGCACGGCCGTTGTACCGCCTCCCATAATCATTACGTTCTTCACGTCTACGTAATGTTCTTTGCCGACAATCTTCCTTATATAAGGTATGTAGTTCTTAGTCGTCATGAAATAAGCCAGGTCATAGAGTTTCAACTCATCGTTACCGCCCGGTATAATGGTGTCCATGCCGCGCTTGATGGCCACTACATGATACGGGTCATCGGCTCCGCTGATTTCCCTTAGCGGCTTGTTCAGAATCTCGCAACTCTCCCTTAGCTTTATTCCGAGCATCACAAGAGCGCCCTGATAGACATCCCATCGCTGCCGGACCCACGACATTTTCAGTCCGTTTACTATGTCAACGGCAGCAAGACTCTCTGGATAGATGAGCGAACTGATGCCCAGATTTTTGAAAAACTCCTCGTTTTCGGGATTTATGCATTCGTAGTTGTCTACTTTTGCCACGGTTTTTTGCGCCCCGAGAGCTTTCGCTATAGAGCACGCCATCATGTTGGTGCTCTCGTCGGGAGTTACCGCAATGAAGAGGTCGGCTGCCGCCACGCCCGCTTTTCGCAGCGTGTTGAGGCTTGTAGGAGATGCCGCCATTGTGAGCAAATCGAAATCCCGGTTTATCTTCTCAAGGTTTTCGATGTTGCTGTCAATCAGTGTTATGTCGTAATTGTTACGCGACAACAGCTTTGCAAGGTATGTTCCGATAGCGTATGCGCCTGCGATGACGATTTTCATAGTCTTATTGTTTTTTTAATTGCGGCTGTATCAATGCCGGTTATGTGCTTCAGTTCGGCCACGGTTCCATGTTCTACGAATTCATCCGGTAATCCCATACGGTGGATTTCGGGGTGGAATCCGTTGTCGTTCATCCATTCCGTAACCGCTGTTCCGAGTCCGCCGTCGCGTACACCGTCCTCGATGGTGATGATGCGCTTGAAGTTTTGCGCCACCTCCGTGAGTATTTCGGTGTCGATGGGCTTCAGATAGCGCATATCATAGTGCGCCACACTGATGTCGCAGCCATCCTTTTGCAGTTCGTCGATGGCTTTCGCGACATCGTTTCCTGGTGTTCCGATGCTCAGAACCGCCACATCCTTGCCGTCGCGGAGCTTGCGGCCTTTGCCGACAGGAAGCTCTTCGAGCGGACATTTCCAGTCTACGAGTACGCCGTTGCCTCTCGGATAGCGTATCACGAAAGTACCTTTGCCCTCTGTCTGGGCCGTAAACATCAGCTTGCGCAGCTCGTGTTCGTTCATGGGAGCTGCTATAGTGAGGTTGGGAACAGGTCTTAACGCAGCCATATCGAATACTCCATGATGCGTCGCACCGTCTTCGCCTACGAGTCCCGCACGGTCGAAACACAGCACAACCGGTAGGTTCAGTATAGCCAAATCATGTATAATGTTGTCGAACGAGCGTTGTGCGAAAGCGCTGTATATATTGCAGAAGGGGATAAGACCGTCCTTTGCCATTCCCCCCGAGAATGTAACGGCATGGCCTTCGGCTATTCCCACGTCGAATGTCCGGTTGGGCATGGCCTTCATCATGATGTTCATAGAGCATCCGCTCGGCATTGCCGGAGTCACGCCCACTATGCGGGGATTCTGCTCCGCCAGCTCAAGCAGTGTGTTGCCGAACACATCCTGATACTTCGGAGGTTTGCCCTCGGTGTCCTTAACGATGCGTTCGCCCGTCTCTGGGTCGAATGTTCCCGGTGCGTGCCACACGGTAGCGTTCTCTTCGGCAGGCTTGTATCCCTTGCCTTTCGTTGTGTGCAGATGCAGCAACTTGGGCCCTTTCATGTCCTTTATCATGTTCAGTATGCGCACAAGTTCCTTCACATCGTGCCCGTCGAACGGTCCGAAGTAACGGATGTTCATTCCCTCGAAGATGTTCTGCTGATGCGAAAGTGCCGATTTCAAGGCATTGTTAAGACGCAAGATGCCTTTTCTCCGGTTGTCGCTGAGAAGTCCTTTTGAGTTCAGCCAACGTGAAACTTTGAATCTTATCCGGTTGTACGTCTCGTTGGTGTCAAGATTCAAGAGATATTTTTCCATGCCTCCGACAGCCCGGTCGATAGACATATCATTGTCGTTGAGGATGATAAGCAGGTCGTTAGGACTTGAAGAAACATTGTTCAAGCCCTCGAATGCAAGTCCGCCGCTCATCGCTCCATCGCCTATCACTGCCACCACGTGGCGATTGGGATTATCTGTGAGCTGTGCGGCGACAGCCATTCCGAGTGCTGCCGATATGGAATTAGACGCGTGTCCGCAAGTGAATGAGTCGTATTCGCTTTCCAATGGCGATGGGAAAGGCATTATTCCGTGTAGTTTTCTGTTCTCGCAGAACCTTTTACGGCGGCCTGTCAGAATCTTATGCCCGTAGGCCTGATGCCCCACATCCCACACTATGCGGTCCTCCGGAGTATTATATACATAGTGCAAAGCCACCGTAATCTCGGTAACACCTAAGCTCGATGCCAGATGACCGGGATTCTCCGAGACTTCCCTTACTATGTCCTCCCTTAGTTCCTCGCACACTTCCGGCAGGTCGTTGATGCTTAGTTTCCGCAGGTCGGAGGGATAATCTATGTTGTTTAGCAGTCTGAGTGGCTTGTCGCCAATCAGTTTTTGACATTGCTTTGTTTGTTCTGCCATTCTATTCTGCTGATAGAAATTCTTCTATATTGTATTGTCCTGTATCAAATATAACGCAGTTTCACCTTATTTATTATCGTATGCGTGCTGCGGATAGTCGATGGTGAAATGCAGTCCGCGGCACTCCTTGCGCTCGATGGCCCATCGTGTGATGAGATAGCCCACGTTTATCATGTTGCGGAGCTCGCAGATGTCGCGGCTCGCCTTCACACGCTTGAACAGTGCTTCGGTCTCTTCGTAAATCAAGTCGAGACGGTCCCACGCGCGTTTCAGGCGCAGGTCGCTGCGCACGATGCCCACATAGTTTGACATTATCTCGTTCACCTCCTTCACGCTCTGCGTTATCAGCACCTTCTCCTCATTGGTCATGGTGCCCTCATCGTTCCATTCCGGCACCTCGGTGTTGAACTGATATTCGTCGATATGCTCCAGGCTGTGCTTTGCCGCAGTCTCGGCGTAGACAACAGCCTCGATGAGTGAGTTCGAGGCAAGGCGGTTTCCTCCGTGCAATCCCGTGCAAGAGCACTCGCCGATGGCATACAGCCGCTTGATGCTTGAACATCCGTTCAGGTCAACCTTGATGCCGCCGCACATATAATGAGCTGCCGGGCGCACGGGGATGTAATCTTTTGTTATGTCGATACCGATAGTCTTGCACTTATGGTATATGTTAGGGAAGTGTTTCTTTGTCTCTTCCGGATTCTTATGCGTAACGTCCAGACACACGTGGCTCAGACCGTGAATCTTCATTTCCTTATCTATTGCGCGCGCAACGATGTCGCGTGGCGCAAGCGAAAGGCGTTCATCATACTTTTCCATGAAGCTATCGCCGTTTGGCAGACGCAATATGCCGCCATATCCGCGCATCGCCTCGGTGATGAGAAAAGCCGGATGGGTCTCGCCCTGATGGTAAAGGGCAGTGGGGTGGAACTGCACAAACTCCATGTCGGCTACCGTTCCTTTGGCGCGATACACCATCGCCTCGCCGTCGCCAGTGGCTATTATCGGGTTCGTAGTGGTCTGATAGACAGCTCCGCAGCCTCCCGTACACATTAGCGTTACCTTGCTCAGGTAGGTGTCCACCTTGCCCGTATCGGGATTCAGCACGTATGTTCCGTAACATTCTATGTCTGGCGTGCGTCTTGTTACCTCCACGCCGAGGTGGTGCTGGGTGATAATCTCCACGGCAAAGTGATTTTCCCGGATGTCGATGTCCTTGTTGGCGCGCACCGCCTCCATGAGTCCGCGCTGTATCTCGGCACCCGTGTCGTCGGCGTGGTGCAGGATGCGGAACTCCGAGTGGCCGCCCTCGCGGTGCAGGTCAAACTCTCCGTCGCTTTTCTTGTCGAAGTTGACGCCCCATTTCACAAGCTCCTTTATCTGTTCAGGAGCCATTCTCACCACCTGCTCCACAGCCTTGCGGTCTGAAATGAAGTCGCCCGCAATCATGGTATCCTCTATATGCTTGTCGAAATTGTCTACTTCAAGATTGGTTACCGATGCCACGCCGCCTTGAGCGAATGAGGTGTTGGCTTCGTCGAATGACGTTTTGCATATTATACAAATCTTACCTTTATGCGCTCTGGCTACTTTCAGGGCGTAACTCATACCGGCAACACCTGCGCCGATAATAAGAAAATCATACTTATATACCATAACGGTTATTTGATTATAATCAGCGCAAAATTACAAAAAATATGTAACAGAGCACGCAAAGACTGCCTTTTTTTCCCGTTACACCGGCATTTAAGACCTAAAAGCAAAGGAGTTTGGCGAATTTAGACTATCTTTGCAAGCATGAAATTACATTTTAGAACAATAAGAACTGTATTTTTTTCATTTCTTATAGCATTCGTTGTGATGCCGGCAATGGCTCAGCATGACGAAGACGACAGTTCTTTAATAATATTAGAAGAAGCTGACAGCACTGCTTTGAATGACGAAGCGGCGGATACCGACACCCTTGATGCCGACACGGTGGTGGCCGCTCCCGCGCCGGTAGACCTGCCCTGGCCACAGAATATACAGGCAGGAATAGACAAACTGCTTGACGGCAAGTTCTTCAAGTCTACCCAGGTGGGACTCATGGTGTGGGATTTGGATGCCGATTCGGTTATATATAGACATAATGAGAAGTTCCGCTTGCGTCCCGCTTCTACGCAGAAGATGGTTACGGCAGTTGCGGCGCTCGATTATCTCGGCACGAATTATGAGTTCAGAACAGAGCTCCGATACCGCGGAACGGTTGTCGACAGCACGCGAACCCTGCACGGCGACATCTACTGCATAGGTGGAATGGACCCTATGTTCAACTCAAAAGACCTCAAGATGTTTGTCGACAGCATCCGCGCTTTAGGCATCGACACCATCAGGGGCAACCTCTATGCAGACCTGTCTTTTAAGGATAAGGAACGCCTCGGCTCCGGTTGGTGCTGGGACGACGACAATCCCGTACTCTCTCCGCTGCTCCTCAATCGTAAGGACTACTTCCGAGAGCAACTCCTTCGCAGTCTTTCCGAACGCGGAATAGTGCTCACCGGCACCACCGCCATACACACACCGCCCGCCGGCACCACCATTCTGCTGTGCTCACGCGAGCGACATATCAATGAAATATTGCGCCCGATGATGAAGCGGAGCGACAATCTCTATGCCGAAGCTATGTTCTATCAGATTGCGCATAAGATGGGGGGACGGTATGCTACCGCCAAAATGGCACGTCAGCGCATAGACGCAACCATCCGCAAGGCCGGCATTTCCGACAAGGACTCGCATTCTGCCGACGGCTCGGGTCTCTCCTTATATAATTATGAGACGCCCGAGATAGAGCTTATGCTCCTGCGTTATGCCTACCGTAACTCAGACATCTACCGTTTGTTATACTATTCCATGCCTATTGCCGGCGTGGACGGAACGCTCCGTAAGCGCATGAAAGGTACGGCCGCATACAACAACGTACACGCCAAGACCGGCACTGTTACTGGCGTGAGTGCCCTTGCCGGCTATTGTACGGCCAAGAACGGCCACCGCCTCTGTTTCTCGATAATAAATCAGGGCATAAGGAACAGCCGTGAGGGCCGCAACTTTCAGGATCAGGTTTGCGCCATTCTGTGCCGTTGATTTGTCTTTAGGTGACAGTAGGCAGGAGTTTGCCGCATCAGTACTAAGCCCGAATTACTCCAGTACTAAGCCCGAAATACTTGAGTAATTTAGGCCGGATTACTCGAGTACTAAAGCCCCGATACTCGAGTACTAAGCCCGAAATACTCCGATATTACACCCGGAATACTCTAATATTGGCATCATCCGATAATTTGAATTGCGATTCTTTGTCTCCCCTTGATTTGTCGGGTGAGCCGCAAAAACAACTCCGTTTGAGCGAAAAAATGACGTTGTTTTATTAAAAAGTCTATACAAATGATAGCTATTTCGCATAAATGCTGTACTTTTGCAGCCGAAAAGAGAATGTGGGGAGTAAAAAGTAAGGAGATAATACAATCGTGTTTCCGCTTTATTTAGTTCCGAAAGGCGCACGGAAAGTACGCAAGAATCAGAATAATAACCAAAAAATAAAAGGCAAATGAAGAAAATCAGAGCAGCCGTAGTAGGTTACGGCAACATTGGACGTTATGCGATACAGGCTCTTGAGGCTGCCGCAGACTTCGAGATTGCAGGTGTGGTGCGTCGCAATGGCGCGGAAAACAAACCGGCAGAGTTGGCTGATTACGAGGTCGTGAAGGACATCAAAGAACTGAAAGACGTTGATGTGGCAATCCTCGCAACGCCAACACGTTCATGTCCGGAGTATGCCAAGAGCATAATCCCGCAGGGAATAAACACCGTCGACAGCTTCGATATCCACACATCCATCCTCGATTATCGCACTGAGATGATGCCTATCTGCAAGGAGAATAACGGCGTGAGCGTGATTGCGGCAGGTTGGGACCCGGGTTCGGACTCTATCGTACGCACCCTTTTGCAGAGCCTTGCGCCGAAAGGACTCAGCTATACCAACTTCGGACCGGGTATGTCGATGGGACATTCGGTATGCGCGCGTTCAAAGAAAGGCGTGAAGAATGCTCTCTCAATGACCATTCCGCTCGGCGAAGGCATCCATCGCCGTATGGTGTATGTGGAACTTGAGGACGGTGCTACGCTCGAAGATGTTACGAAAGAGATTAAGGCCGACCCGTATTTCTCTAACGATGAGACTCACGTTATTGCCGTTCCGTCGGTAGACGATGTTCGCGACATGGGTCACGGCGTGAATATGGTGCGCAAGGGCGTTAGCGGTATAACCCAGAACCAGCGTTTCGAATTCAACATGAGCATCAACAATCCGGCTCTTACGGCTCAGGTACTCGTCAATGTGGCTCGTGCAACGATGCGCTTGCAGCCGGGATGCTACACTATGGTAGAGATTCCGGTCATTGATATGTTGCCGGGTGAGCGCGAAGACCTTATACCGCATTTGGTATAAGTTAGGCCTTAAGGTTATGAGGTTGAAGGTTTAAGGTTTTAAGGTGAAATGTGCTTTTTGTACTATCACCTTACAATCTTAAACCTCTTATTTTATGTTTTTTGCTCTAATTAAAAAGGCATTTCTCTCTTAAATCTCTTAAATCTCCTCTTAACTCTCTCCTCTTTCCCGAAACATTCTTTTGCTGATACAGAAAAAAATTGTATATTTGTCGGTGTATATGATAGACAGACAGACCATAGACAAGATAATGGATGCGGCAGACATCGTTGAGGTGGTGTCGGAATTTGTCTCGTTGCGCAAGCGCGGAACGAGCTATAAGGGACTGTGCCCGTTCCATGACGACACCACTCCGTCGTTTTCCGTGTCTCAGGTGAAAGGAGTCTATAAGTGTTTTGCGTGTGGTGAGGCCGGCAATGTGGTTAACTTCCTCATGAAACATGAGCAGATGACCTATACCGAGGCACTGCGCTGGCTCGCCAATAAGTATCACATAGAGATAAAGGAACGCGAGCTGACCTCCGAGGAGAAACGGCAGGAAAGCGAACGCGAGTCGATGCTCATCGTGAACGAGTGGGCGGCGAAATATTTCGAGGACATACTGCACAACGATGTGGACGGCGTGGCGATTGGAATGCAGTATTTCCGTTCGCGCGGATTCCGTGATGACATTATCAATAAGTTCCGTTTGGGCTTCTGCACAGCCTCGCGCGACGCTATGGCGAAGGCTGCCCGCAAGGCAGGATATAAGGACGAATATCTCGTGAAGACCGGTCTGTGCTTCCAACGCGACAACGGCGATTTGCTCGACCGGTTCAGTGGGCGCGTGATGTTCCCGTGGCTGGGCATCAGCGGTAAGATAACGGCGTTCGGAGGGCGACTTCTTGATTCGCGCACAAAGGGCGTTCAGCAGAAATATGTGAACTCGCCCGACTCGGAGATATACCATAAGGAACGCGAACTCTACGGCATCTATCAGGCCAAGAAAGCCATCGCGAAGCTCGATTTGGTGTATATGGTTGAGGGCTACACCGATGTAATATCTATGCATCAGTGCGGTATCGAGAACGTGGTGGCCAACTCCGGAACTGCGCTCAGCGTGTATCAGATTCGCACCCTGCACCGTTTTACAAATAATATAGTGCTGCTCTACGATGGCGATGAGGCCGGTATTCACGCCGCCATGCGCGGAACGGATATGCTGCTGGCCGAGGGCATGAACGTGAAGGTGATGCTCCTGCCCGACGGTGACGACCCCGACAGCTTCGCAAGGAAGCACACCGCCGCCGATTTCCGCAAGTACATAGAGGACAACAGGACCGACTTCATCGTCTTTAAGATAAACCAACTGCTGCGCGGAGTTACCGACCCGACGAAGCGTTCTGAGGCTATCAACTCCATTGTGAGGAGCATCTCGGTGATAAAAGACCAGATACTGCGCGCCACATACATACGCGAGTGTGCCAACAGTACGGGAGTGGCCGAACAGACGCTTATTGCCACGATGAACAGATTTATCTATAACGACCGCGAACAGGAACGCAAGGATATGGAGCGTGAGCAGAATGCCGCTCCGCATCAGTCGCCCCTGTCGCGCGCCACGCCATCGCAGCAGGCCCGAAAGCTCGAGGATTTGCTCATACAGATGGTTATCCGTCATGGCGACGAGATTATCATGCGCGACGTGGAGGATGCCGAGGGCAATCTGATAAGTCTTAATGTGGCGCAATATATCAGTTATGACCTCAGTCTCGACGACCTTTCTTTTGCCAATCCCCTATACAACCGCATCTTGGCCGAGGCCGTGGAACACAGCGTTGACGAGGGCTTCAAGGCAGAAGAGTACTTCACCCGTCACCCAGACATAGAGGTTAGCACGGTGGCTGTGGCCATGAGCGTCGAGGAATTTAAGTTGTCGGAGAGTCTGCAACTGCGCAACAGCGAGACGATATTGCGCAACCGGGTGCTACATCTCGTGCTTGATTTCCGTATGGACTACGTCGAGAACAAACTGAGAGAGCTGCGGGCGCAACTCTCTCAGGTGGCGGGCAACGTGGAACAGATGATGAACACGATGGGCGAGATAAAGAAAATGCAGGACATACGCAACCTGCTTGCGCGCAAATTAGGAAATGATATTGTTGTTTGACAGATTATGATATATGTTCACTGGATAGTATTTGTACTATATACGATACTTGCTGTGCTGGCAATGTTGGCCGTATTGATGGACAACCGCCAGCCTGCTAAGACGATAGCATGGCTTCTCGTGCTTTCGTTTGTACCAGTCTTGGGCATTATCCTCTATATCTTCTTCGGGCAAAACTTGCGGCGCAACAGGAAAATGTCGCAACAAAAGACCGATATTCTCACGAAGCGGACAATGCTGGGATATGTGGAACAGCATGACCTGATTATCCCGGAGAAATACCGTTTCATAATAAATCAATTCTCTAACCAGACATACGCGTTGCCATTCAAGGACAACGAGACCGACATCTACACCGACGGACATTCATTCTTCCTTGCTTTGCTCAAAGAAATCGGGCGCGCCAAGAATCATATACACATCGATACGTATATCATCGATGACGACCCGTTAGGCAGGCTCATTACGGATGCGCTGATAGACAAGGCTCGCGAGGGCGTGGAAGTGAGGATGATATACGATGACGTGGGTAGTTGGAAAACGAAAAACCGCTTCTTCGACAAGATGAGGGCTGCGGGAATAAAGGTCTATCCGTTCATGCCGGTGCGCTTTCCGGCATTCACCAGCAAGGTGAACTACCGCAACCACCGCAAGATTTGCATCTTCGACGGCACAACGGGCTTTATCGGTGGCATGAACATTGCCATGCGTTACGTTTATGGAAGGAACTCACAGGCGTGGCGTGATACGCATTTGCGGATACGGGGAAATGCTGTTTATGGCCTGCAATGGGCATTCTTGGTGGATTGGTATTTTCTGAGCAGAGAGCAGATAACCGACCGTAAGTATTATCCGAAGCAGCAAACGAAGCACAACGGCTGTCTGATGCAGATTGTGTTAGGCGGTCCGATGACCGAATGGCCGGTCTTGGAACAGGGCTATGTGCGCATTTTGCTTGAGGCAAAGCAGTATGTCTATATCGAAACACCATACTTCCTGCCTACCGAGCCGGTGCTTTTTGCAATGCGAACGGCCGCACAAGCCGACATCGACGTGCGCCTGATGATGCCAAAGAAGGGTGATGCCATATTCGTGGAATGGGCTTCACGCACTTATCTGAGGGATGTTGCAGAAGCCGGTGTGCGTGTCTATCTGTATGAGGCAGGCTTCAACCACTCCAAACTGCTTGTCTGTGATGATTCGTTGGCTTCGTGTGGCTCGGCGAATGTGGATTTCCGGAGCTTTGAAAACAATTTCGAGGCAAACGCTTTTATATACGACAAACCGCTTGCCATGCGTCTGAAAAAAGTCTTTATGGATGATTTGAAGCAGAGTACGCTACTCGATGAAGATACCGAAATACATCGCCAGCCGTTCGTCAGCAGACTTTGGGAGTCGCTTGTCAGGCTTCTCTCGCCGCTGTTGTGAGAATTCTCTTTCCTCTTCCCCTTAACTCTTGAATATTGAAAAGTTCACACTGCCGTAGCTGCGGTGTTCCACAAAGCCTTCCTCCGACGAGAAATCGTTTTGCTTTCCGTGCTCAAATACGAACACGCCGCCGGGCTTCAGCATATCGGCTTCACGCACAAGAGCCGGTATCTTGGCCAGGTCGGGAAGCGCGTAGGGCGGGTCTGCGAAGATGAAATCAAACTGTTGCTTGCACGATTTAATAAATCTGAACACATCACCACGCACAAGCACATGGTTCTTTGCACCTATCTTATTTATACATTGGGCTATGAATTTCGCATGGTCGCGGTCTTTTTCCACACTAATCACCGACCGGCAACCGCGCGAAAGCATTTCGAGCGAGATGCTGCCTGTGCCTGCAAAGAGGTCGAGCGCGGTGCTTTCCTCAAAGTCGATGTACGCGTTCAGCACGTTAAAGATATTCTCTTTTGCGAAATCCGTTGTCGGACGCGCCTTGAAAGAACGTGGAATGTCGAAGTGCCGGCCTTTATATAATCCTGTTATTATTCTCATATCAGTGTCTTGATAAATATGTTTTAGCTTCTTGCTAAATAATTTTTAGTGTCTTGCTAAATCATTTCGGTGTCCCGATAATAATCTTTTGGAGTCCCGATGACAATCTTTTCCGTAGATAAGACTGTGTCCTTCCGTCAAATATTGGCACTCAGATGCAATGCCAACAAGTCGTATTCTATGTTCGGAATGGCCGTCGCCCTGGCCCGGTTGAAGTCGGCCACGGGGTTGATGGCGTATGCCCGCGTAACGTGTTTGCGCAGATTCTCCAATAGCCAGTCCTTATGCACGATGTCGCCGCATACGTGTATCTCGTCGTTATCCACATTATAGCCCAACTGCCGCCATGTGTAAAGGATGTAATACAGCGCATCGTGAGCGTGTTTTGCATTGAACGTGTTGCAGAATTTGAATCTGTTGTTCGCGTAACTGAATACATCCACCTTATTGTCGTGGAAGTGGGCAAACAGCTTCGAGCGTGTTCCCGTAAAGCTGCGATGATAAAGATGCAGCCAGACGGATTGAGATGCGGGTATGAAACGAATCTCCTTGAAGTGGTCCTCGATAACCGTTTTCAGGTCTTTGTTCACTCCGAACGCCGCCACCACATTCAAATCGGGCAGTATGCTGTACAGAATCTCGTCCTTCTTGTGTTCCGTGAACGTGTGGGAATACATCGACGAGAGAATCTTCTCGCTGAACTCATCGATTGGAACAAGCATCACGGGCGAGTCTACGAGCACAAGCACGCGGCGGTAGCCACTCATCAGCAGTTCCAGCGACTTGAAAGCGTCGCGTAGATTGGCCGCCATCGAGATGCCACTCTTCGCGTTATATGGTTCATACACGATGTTTCTCTCAGCCTGCGGATTGCCCACCGAGACAGAAAGCGAGTCTGTCCCGACGCGAATCACAAGCTGCATACGGTTGTCTGTTTGTATTTTATTCCCAGTTTCCGGCATTATTGTTTGGTGTTATAAGGTCTCCTATTTTCAGTCCCGGGTATAATCCCGCTTCGTTTGCGGTCTCCACGAGGTTTGCTATGCTGTTTTCATCGAGTCCGTTAAGGTACTGCTGATATTGCGCGCCACACTCCATGAGCGGCATCTGTTGTCCCGACTTCGTGATGACGGTCGTCGCGCTGAGGCTGAACCGTTCACCGTCTGAATACGGGATATACTGCAAAGAGTCGGCCATATAGCCTTTCTTTACGAGCGTGGCAAAACTTCCGGTGTATGTCCCCGTGGCTTTGCGGAACTGTTCCTGCGCCTGCCGTATCTTCATGAGGCGTGTTTTCACCGTCAGTTCGCGTTCGCCACGCTCCCTGTCGAACACCATTGGGCGGTAGACGCTCAGGAAACAGATGATTACAAGCATCAGAACACAAGCCGTAAGTATGAAATTATTGCCCCGTTTCTGTCTCATTCCCATTTATTATTCTTAATTTTGTCGTTGGAACGCTGTGCTTGGATATAGGTAAGTGAAGAGGGAAGAGTGAAGAACGAAGAATCCATTACCTGAAATGGTATTGTCTGTCTCCTGTCAAAGTGAAGACTCCATACCTAAAATGGTATTGTCTGAACTCCTGTCTCCTGACTCCTGTCTCCTGTCAATGCGAAGCGTCCCACTTGCAAAAGTACTATTTTTTCCTGAATATCAATGCTTACAGACGAATTAAAGTATCAGATACAGAAAGAATTTCGATTTGAACAGACCGCCGGACAACGTCTTGTTACAGACACGTTCGCACGCTTCATCACCTCGCGCGACGACCGTTCGGCGATGATTCTGCGCGGTTCGGCCGGAACGGGAAAGACCACTTTGGCCGGCGCGATAGTGCGGACGATGAAGAATCTGCATCAGAAAGTCGTGTTGCTGGCACCCACCGGCAGGGCGGCGAAGGTCTTCTCGGTCTATTCCGGCCATCCCGCATCCACCATACACCGCCGCATCTACCGGCAGCGGAAATTAGGCGGCGATGGCGGAGTGTTCACCCTGAACTACAACGCCATGCAAGACACCCTCTTCATAGTCGACGAGGCCTCTATGGTTACGGCCTCTATGGGCGACAGCAGTATGTTCGGTGGCGTGGGTTGCCTCCTTGACGACCTCATACGCTTCGTTTACGAGGGGCGCAACTGCCGTCTGCTGCTCATCGGCGACAAGGCTCAGTTGCCGCCGGTGGGCGAGAGTGAGAGTCCGGCCCTTGTGGGAGCGGTAATCGAAAGCTGCGGACTGACCGTCTATGAGTGCGACCTTGGCGAGGTGCTGCGCCAAAGCAACGACTCCGGAATACTGTATAACGCCACGGCGATACGGCGGATGATAGACCGCGACGAGCTTACCCTGTTGCCCAAAATCCGTTTCCGTGGCTTCGCCGACATCCATATCGTGCCGGGAAACGAACTCATCGAGAGTCTTGCATCGAGCTATTCAAAGGTTGGACTCGACGAGACGATGGTCGTTACGCGGTCGAATAAACGTGCCAACATATATAATATAGGTATACGGAACAGCGTTCTCGACCACGAAGAAGAGCTTGTTACGGGCGATATGCTGATGATTGTGAAGAATAATTATTTCTATTCTTTATCTCCGCAAGGCGATAATACGGTGGGGGAGGCGTCTTCTTCCTTCATCGCCAACGGCGACCGTGCCACCGTTTTGCGCGTGCGTAACATCCGCGAACTGTACGGGTTCCGCTTTGCCGATATGCTGCTGCGCTTTCCCGATTACGATGATGTCGAGTTGCCGACAACCGTAATCCTCGACAGCCTGCTTGCCGAAGCACCTGCGTTGACCCGCGAGCAGAATGAGAAACTGTTCTATGCAGTCATGGAGGACTATGCCCACATCCCGCAGAAGGCCGAGCGCATACGCAAGATAAAGCAGGATGTGTATTACAACGCGCTTCAGATTAAGTATGCCTATGCCGTTACCTGCCACAAGGCGCAGGGCGGACAGTGGGCTCACGTTTACATAGATCAGGGGTATATGACTGATGAAATGCTTACGCCCGACTACATCCACTGGCTCTATACGGCCTTCACGCGAGCCTCGGAACAGCTCTTTCTCGTGAATTGGAGTAAGCAGCAGACGGAGGAAAGGTAAGGGAATAGTCCTTTAGAGGTAGAAGGTAGGGAGTGAGAGGGTAGGGGTGAGGAGTGAGAGGTAGGAGAATAGTTCTTTAGAGGTAAGAGGTAAGGAGTGAGAGGTAAGAGAAGAGCCACATAAAGGGTAGTGTCTGCCCCAGACTTTTTTCAATTTTCAGCCTTTTAGGACGTAAAAAATATTTACAAAATCGGCTCTTTCGGAAAATGATTCTCTCGTGCTAAGGAACGTTAAATATAGGTCTCGTTACTCATTTTTGATGATTTTTCGACCTCAAAAATCCAAACTCAAAACTCAAAAATCGTAACTCAAAATTCTAAAACGGCCTCCGTTGCAAAAAAATAGCCCCGATTTTCGTCAAATTTTATCATCCGCCGAAACGTCGGAAAATGCCGTTTTTGCCACATTTAACGTTTGTTAGCTTTCAAAAGTGGCACTTTTAGAGTGCGTTTTAGGCCGT
>ERZ1027188.111-NODE-111-length-35611-cov-9.168495_pt1 | contig 35611 bp, 31 predicted proteins | sample MGYA00519273_ERZ1027188 | MGnify/ENA primary metagenome ERZ1027188 (study PRJEB26926, sample SAMN06164623) | human gut metagenome | biome: ENVO:00009003; feature: ENVO:2100002; material: ENVO:00002003 | host: Homo sapiens | place: USA | collected 2012 ... | reverse complement strand
ACTCAAAATTCGTAACTCAAAATTCCAAAAGTGCCTCCGTTAGGAAAAAATCGTCCCGATTTTCTTCAAAATTTCACGTCCGTCAAAAGAGGGAAAAACATCGTTTTCTCCCGATTTAACGTTTGTTAGCTTTCAAAAGTGGCACTTTTGCACTCCGTTTCAGGCCGTTTTGGAGTGCAACGGAGGCTCCGTTGAGGCCCAAGAGTGGCTCCGTTGGCGTCTAACGGAGCCTCCGTTGCAATATAACGAGTCTGAAAATGCCTTCTAAAACAGGTATTTTTGTCCAAAATCGAGCTAAGTTTTTGATTATCAGGATTTTAAGTCAAAATTGCCTAAAAGTCTGTATTTTCACGTTTTTGAGAGCAAGAGAGAGTTTGACTGAAAATACATCGATTTTTCAAGGGGTATTTGTCAAGATTTTTCAAAGATTGTTTAAGGATTTCAAACATTATTAATTACGGTGAAAGATGGTATAGATATCACCTTTTATCCTTTGCGTCGCGTTACTTATAATTACGAAAAGAAATGTTATAAGGCAAAAACGGAATTAAACCAAATGCCCTTTTTTGCATCAGAATAAGGTAGCAAGAACAAAAAAAAGATGAAGAAAACTGTTATTACGATGCTCCTCGCGCTCGTGGCTGTGGCGGGAATGGCGCAGGAAAGAAGGGTGTCGGGTACGCTTACCGACCGCGATACGAAAGAGGCTGTGCCATACGTTACGGTGCAGTTGCTGAAGCAGGATAGCACATACGTGGCCGGAGCCATATCTGATGAAGCAGGAAACTTCACCGTGGCGGCTCCTGAGAACGGGAAATATATCGTCAGACTGAGTTACGTGGGATATAAAACCACCAGCAAGAACGTCAGTGTGAGCGATGACAAGGACGTGAGCATGGGCCGGATAGAGATGGGTGCCGACGCGATTATGCTGAAAGGAGCGACCGTAACGGGACAGGCGGCGAAGGTGGTGCTAAAGGAAGACACGTTCGAATATAACGCTTCGGCCTATCGTGTGCCCGAAGGCTCGACCATTGAGGCTCTTGTCAAGAAGCTGCCGGGTGCGGAGATAACCGACGAGGGTACGATAAAGATGAACGGAAAAGAGGTGAAGAAGATTCTTGTAGACGGCAAGGAGTTTATGACGGGCGACACGAAAACTGCGCTGAAGAACCTGCCTACATCTATTATAGAAAAGGTGAAAGCGTATGACCAGCAGAGCGACCTGGCCCGTGTGACGGGAATAGACGACGGCGAAGAGCAGACAGTGCTCGACTTCGGCGTGAAGAAGGGCATGAACAAAGGCTATATGTCTAACATAGACCTTTCACTCGGAACGCAGGGACGGTATGCCGAGAAACTGATGGGGGCCTACTTCAACGACAAGATGCGTGTGATGGTGTTCGGAGATGCCAACAACGTGAATGATACGGGATTCGGAGGAGGCTCACGTGGAGGCTTCGGGCAGGCGCGTCAGGGACTGAATGCCTCGAAGATGCTTGGTGCGAACTTCAACTATATGGGCAACAAAAAACTCCAGATGGACGGCAGTGTGCGCTGGAACCATTCGGACGGCGACCAGAACACGCGCACGTCGACCGAGAATTTCGTCAGTTCCACGGGTGCATTCTCCAACAGTCTGTCGCAGAAATACACTCGCTCTAACTCTTGGGATTTCCGTTTCAGGTTGGAATGGCAGCCCGACTCGATGACAAATATTATGTTCCGTCCGTCGGCGCAATACTCAACGAGCGACAGCGAGACCGGTTCGGTGTCGGCATCGTATAACGAAGACCCGTATAAGTATGTGGACAATCCGCTCGACGATAGCGCGATTGAACTGTTGGATGATAACGGACTGATGGTGAACAGACGTCAGAACACAGGCATCAGCTACGGAGAGAACAAGAAACTGAGCGCGATGTTGCAGTATAACAGGAAACTTAACAGAAACGGGCGCAACCTGACCGTGCGCGCGGACGTGAACTACAACGACAAGGAAAGCACCTCGATTTCTTTGCAGAACGTGCATCTGTACCAGATACTGGATAAGCTCGGCAACGATTCCACATATCAGACAAACAGGTATAACCTTATGCCGACAAACAGTTGGGGGTATTCGTTTCAAGGAACTTATAGCGAACCGATAGCGCGCAAGACATATTTGCAGTTCAGCTACAAATATAAATACTCAATAAACAAGAGCGATCGCTCCACATACGACTTCAGTAATCTGGGTGAAAGCTTCTTCGATGGCGTGTCGCCGGCCTATCGTGAGTGGGACAGATACCTGTCGTTGCTCGATAATCCGTTGGACAGCTATCTGGATACAGACCTCAGCCGTTATTCGGAATACCGCACTTATACGCATGAGGCTCAGGTGACGTTGCGCCTGAACCGCACGAAATACCGCTTGGATGTGGGCGTAATGCTACAGCCGCAGCACTCGCGCTACGTGCAGAACTATCTCGGTGTGCATACCGACACTACGCGAACGGTGCTGAACTGGGCACCTACGCTCAACTTCCGCTACCGGTTCAACAAGCGCAGCAACCTGCGGATAAACTATCGCGGTACGACGACACAACCGGGCATGAGCGACCTCCTGTCGATTGTGGACGACAGCGACCCGCTCAATATCAAGGTGGGTAATCCGGGACTGAAGCCGGCTTTCACCAACAGACTGCGGCTTTTCTATAATACATATATCCAAAGTCACCAGCGTTCCATAATGACCTACCTGAACTACAGCAACACGCGGAACAGTATCAGCAATAAGGTTACATACGATGAGACTACCGGTGGGCGCACAACGCAGCCGGAAAACATCAACGGCAACTGGGATGTGAATGCGGCGGTGATGTTCAATACCTCGGTGGACTCGGCCGGAGTGTGGAACATCAACACCTTCACCACGGGAGGATATAATCACTACGTGAGTTTTCTAAGCCTCGATAAGAAGTCGGATTCACAGAAGAACGTTACGCGGTCGATGAATATCGGCGAGCGGCTCTCGGGCAGTTATCGCAACAGTTGGCTCGAGTTTGAGCTTGACGGCTCACTCAACTACACCCATTCGCGCAACGCCTTGCAGGCTTCGAGCGATATGGACACGTGGCAGTTCTCATACGGAACAAACATAAACCTGACTCTGCCGTGGGGTACGAGCGTGTCGACGGATCTGCATGAGAACAGCCGCCGGGGATATAGTGACGAGTCGCTGAATACCAACGAACTTATATGGAACGCGCAGGTGAGCCACAGTCTGCTGCGTAACAATGCCTTGACGCTGTCTGTGCAGTTCTACGACATCCTTCATAACCAGAGCAATCTGAGCCGTGTCATCAATGCCATGCAACGCACGGATACGGAATACAACAGCATTAACAGCTATGTGATGTTCCATGCGTCGTACCGTCTGAATCTGATTGGTGGTAAGGCGGCAAGACTAAAGAACCCCGGCGGTCCGGGATACGATCCCAACGGCCCGGGTATGGGACCTCGTCCCGGTGGTCAGCGTCCCGGTGGCGACCGCCCGAATCGTGGAGGTGGCTTCGGTGGTCCGATGATGGTGATGTAGGATTTTATTGTGGGTATCTTGCGTTATGGAACAAAAACCGCTCAAAGTATCTTGCATTTTGAAACAAATTTAGGTTGAAGTATCTTGCATTATGAAACGAATTCTGGTTAAAGTATCTTGCATTTTGAAACAAAATTAGTATCTTTGCCGCTGAATAACATTAGTTATCAAATTGTTATGGCATTCGGTGTGACAATGTGCAGAATGCTGGTAATGCGTAACTGGTATATAATAGCGTAAGAGATGTTCAAGAGAGACATATTCGTAGGGTTAGAGAAGTGGCGAAATGATGATTTGCGGAAACCGCTTGTGCTGCGTGGTCCCCGTCAGGTGGGTAAGACTACTGTTGTGAACGAGTTTGGAAAAACATTTGCAAATTATCTGTATTATAACCTCGAAAATGCGGCAGATAGGGCGATTCTCGAAATGGCATTGCCCATGGATGACCTCGTGACTCTGCTGTTTGCCCATCGTAATGTAGTGCGTGTGGACGGTCAGACTCTGTTGTTCATAGACGAGATACAGAATTCACCACAGGTTATTGCTCGTCTGCGCTATTTCTACGAGCAGTGTCCAGGGCTTCATGTCATAGCTGCCGGGTCGCTACTTGAGAATATTGTGGATATAAATGTTTCGTTTCCTGTAGGGCGTGTGGAATATATGGCTTTGCGCCCATGTTCCTACCGTGAGTTCCTCGGTGCGTTGGGCAAGGACAACCTTCTGCATTTCATAGACAATCCTTCGCTTTCGTATGTATGTCACGATGAGTTGATGTCGCTTTTCAATCAGTATACTGTTGTGGGCGGTATGCCGGAAATAGTGCAGCGTTTTGCAAAGCACCGTGATTTGCTTGCCATGGACAACACATACGAGTCGCTGTTGCAGTCGTATCGTGACGATGTGGAGAAATATGTCCGGGGTAGCAAAATCACGGAAGTAGTACGCTTCATCCTGTCATACGGCTGGGCAATGGCTGGGCAGATAGTGACATTGGGCAAGTTTGGCGGTTCAGAATATAACGCCCGTGAAATAGGTGAGGCATTCCGACTGCTGGAGAAAGCGATGGTTGCAGAACTGGTTTATCCTTCTACGGCTGTCGATGTCCCGGCAATTCCCGAACATAAACGTATGCCCAAACTGCTGTGGTTCGACACTGGGCTCGTGAACTATGCCACAGGGGTGCGCAAGGAGGTGATAGGCTCGCTGGATATAATGGATGCCTGGCGCGGACGTATAGCCGAGCAGGTCGTGGCACAAGAGCTACTGGCATTGAACAATAGGATTGGACAGCGCAGGAGCTTTTGGATGAAAAGCGGTGGCGGCGGCAGTGCAGAGGTGGATTTCACGTGGACTGTGGATTCGCGCATAATTCCCATAGAGGTGAAATCGGGGCATAACTCTCGCTTGCGTTCTATACATTCGTTCATAGACAAGTCGCAGACCGACGTTGCTGTAAGGGTATGGTCACAGCCATTCTCCGTGGATGAAGTCAAAACAAGTGGTATGGGCAAGCCTTTCAGGCTCATAAATCTTCCGTTCTATATGGTTTGTAACCTTGAGAGGATAGTGAGACCATTACTGATGTGAGGTTTTTGTGTGCGGGAAAGGATGATTTTATACGGGAACAGTTTTTTATACGTATATTTTACAGATATCGCCTTATGCGGATAATAATAATAGGAGCAGGTGCGGCGGGATGTTTCGCCGCGATAAACATAAAGCGTAATCAGCCGGATGCGGTGGTGACGGTGCTCGAAAGCGGCAGGAAGCCGCTGGCGAAGGTAGCCGTGACCGGTGGCGGACGGTGTAACCTCACAAACTCGTTTGCCGACGTGAAGAGCCTTGACAAGGTATATCCGCGTGGCGGTCGGTTGATGAAAAGGCTGCTGCGTGAGTTTAGCCATGAAGACACGTGTACGTGGTTTGAACGTGAGGGCGTGCGGCTGGTCACACAGGAAGATCAATGTGTGTTTCCGAAGTCGCAGGATGCGATGGAGATTGTGAACACGCTGATGCGGCTGATGGGCAGGCTTGGCGTGGTGGTGAAGACCGGACACCGTGTGGAGAGGATAGAAAAACGTGACGGAATGTTTGTTGTCGGTATGGCGGATGAGAGTATAAAGGAACTTACTGCCGATGCCGTTGTGGTGACTACGGGCGGCGGGCAGACCGCTTCGGCGTTCCGTATGCTTGACGGCTTTGGTTTGGAGATAGTCCCTCCCGTGCCATCCCTCTTCAGTCTGTGCCTGCCGGGAAATCCTGTTACCGATATGATGGGTACGGTGGTTGAGGACGCTGTCGTATCACTTGCCGGCACTAAGTTCAAGGCGCAGGGGCCGTTGCTCGTCACCCATTGGGGCATGAGCGGTCCGGCGATATTGAAACTGTCGTCGTATGCGGCGCGTTGGCTGAACGAACGCGACTATAAGGCAACGTTATTGGTGAACTGGATGAGCGGAAGCAACGAGTCGCAGGTGCTGGAACAGTTGCAGGAGTATTGCGTCTTGCATAAAAATAAGCAACTGTCTAATGTATATCCGCAGCAACTTAACAGTAGGTTGTGGCACTATCTGATACTCCGCAGCAAGTTGTTGCCTGAGATTCGATGGGGCGAATTTGGCCGGAAAGGCCTCAACCGACTTGTCTGTACACTTACAAATCAGGAGTTTCGTGTTGACGGAAAGAACCGTTTCAAGGATGAGTTTGTTACTTGCGGCGGCATTGCGCTGTCGAATGTCAATCCCGCCACATTGGAGTGCCGCACTTGTCCGGGGCTGTATTTTGCAGGAGAGGTGCTCGATGTAGATGCCGTCACCGGCGGCTTTAATCTCCAGGCAGCCTGGACCATGGGCTATGTAGTGGCAAAAAACCTATAATAGTAATGATTTAGTCAATATATTCAAGACAGAAGCGTTGCACTTCTATCTTGAATCTATAGGATTCCTTATGGCTATCCTCCCATCCACCCATCTCTTGCAATCCCATAAGGTAATATTTTTTAGATTCGTACTACAAAACTTTATCCTCGAAAAGTATATTATAAAGAAGGAAGATGCGTTCCTTTTATTACTTATGGCATTTCATTCTCCAGAAAAAATGCCAAACCCTAAATATCGGTTCACTCAATGCCTCGGCAGGATAATATCTCAGAAGACGAGCGTCACGATATAGGCGAAGGAGGTTATGCCCCAAAACGTGATGCTTGTCATAATGTCCAAAATTGCCTCCGTTCAAGATGTCATCAAGAAGCATTTGCCCTCTCTTTGCATCCATCGGTGCAATCATATTATCCTCTGTCAATCCCATCACTTTATGTAACACATACATCATAGCCCCTGCAAACTTCCACAATCCAAGATGCTTTAACTCACGTTCTAAGGCTATGGAATTCTTCACTCTTCGTTCTTCACTCTTCACTAAGACAAAGTAATAGTCCACGACCTGCCTCAGCCCTACACCCTCATAGAAATAATGGTGGTACAGATGATAAAGCTGATACACGATATTGAAGGAATGTGTTGGGACTGCTACAAGACCAACATCATTAGGCAATGCCACCATGTTGCTACATTGCTCATCAACTTTCTGCTTCAACCATCTTTGTAATCTCCGATTATACACGAAGTTAGCCATAAAGCCGGGAGTAGAATGTAACTCCACTGTTATGCCGTTGACCGTAAGACCTATATGGTTGAAACTCTCATCATCTACATGTTCATTGGCGTTTTCAGCAAGCGAGTGGGCAAGAGACCGAATCTCATTACGCCCAGCATTCACCCATACATCCACATCACCAGGTATTCTTATCAACGGATTAGGATACATCACCGCATTGCCCTGCCCCTTCAAAATACAGCAGCTATATCCCGAATCTTTCACCTTATTATATATAGCCACCGTAGCCTCATTCAGTACATTGTTGCGTTGCATGATTTTCTGGTTTATACCAAACCAACGCATCAGCAATTCCAAATTCGGTGCAGCACCCTTAAGTAGTTTTTGGATGCCATCAAAGACTACTCCGACAAGCGTCTGCTTCTTGGCAAATTCATAAAACGCCGCCCAGTTAAGGTCTTTTAGAGCAGAACCGTCAAGAAACTCCTTGCCATCGTAAACGCCCAAGGAAAATTGAATAAAGCGGAAGTAAATATCCGTCACGCTACCTTTCAATTCAACATTCATCATTTCTCTTTCAGCATATTCCAAAGGAACAGCGCATTGCCAATAATATATCGTCTCCACATACGCTTCGGTTCTTTCAACAAACGATACAGCCATTCCAATCCATGACGCTGCCACCACATAGGGGCACGTTCCACCGTACCAGCGAAGAAATCAAACACAGCACCAATAGTTCCAACATGGCAGTGAATATCCAACTCTTCCCAATGCGAATAAGTCCACTTCTCCTGCTTCGGTGCGGTCATGCCAATCCAGAGCAAGTCTGGATTAACCGCATTGATGGCATCAATGATAGCCATGTTATCCTCGTCAGAGAACTCAGGCTTATAAGGAGGCGAGTAGGTCACCACCTTCAGATGAGGATAAACCTCAGCCGCCCGCTTCACTATCAGGTCAAGCACCTTCTGCGAGCTGCCCATGAACATTACCGTCTTTTTCAATGTTGAATGTTGAGTATTAAGTGGTGAATTATTTTCCTCCAACTTAATATTTAACATTTCACATTTAACACTTTCTTTTTCAAGTTTGTTCATTTCAAACTCGAAGAGATCCCATCCGGCTATTCTTTCCTTCGGTTGGCTCTTCGCCTTAATCCATCGGCACGCTTTCACGATGCTCACCCCGTCAGGAATAAGCACATCACCATTCGTTAACGCCTCAGCAAACAGTTTGTCCTTACGAGCCGTATTATACGAATGAGCATTGATTGTATTGATGAGCAATTTGCCCTCTGGCAGCGAGGCGAGCTCCGCCTTGCTGCCCAAAATATCCAAATCTTTAAGTCTAAACATCTTGTTATTTTCTAAGGATTTTCTCATACCATTCCACCATGGTCTTGGCTTTCTCTTCCCAAGACAATTCCACTTGTCTCTGCTTGCAATTCTCCGACATCTGTTTTAGCAGATCCCGATTCCGTTCCAAGTCTTTCAATACCTTGGCAAAATCATGCACGGATTGCATCGGTTTGGATAAAGGAATCTTTCTGCCTACCTTGTCATCAATGACAGCTGCCATACCACAAGCATTAAAGCAGACGACAGGCAAGCGATTGCTAATGGCTTCCAACACAACAGTGGAAGTATCTTCACTGACACTGGTAAAAAAGAACAACTGCGATTTACGCATAGCTTCCAACACGACATCATTAGATTGATTGCCATGCCATACTACCATATCCTCAATACCTAATTCAGATGCAAGGTACTTGGCATGATGAACCTGTTCATCAGAGCCACTTCCATAAACATCTAATATCACATGAGGGTTGGCTATGGTGGCAATAGTCCACAATGCCAGAGGCAATTGCTTGCGGAAATCAAATTTACCGACCCACATCACATGAAGATATTCCTCCTCGAATCTTTCCGTAGGAATATCTTCCGACAAGAAACAACCTGTCTCAGGGATAATCACAGACTCTAAACCTTTATATCTCTTGATTGCTCGATAAGAATCAGGAATGGAACTTATCAAAAGTTTAGCTGTTTTGAACGCTTCATTCACACGTTTGTCATGTTTCAATTGCCAAACATTCAAGAAATTCTTCAATCGGTTGAATAACTTCATTTTCAACCCCGCGCCTTGCAAATAAGCTGTAGGAAACTGTTTCAGACCACCGATAGGCCCCCACACAAACGGCACACCATTCTCTTGCGACAGTTTCCAGAGATAGCCCGGTTCACGGAATCCGATCATGTTAAGTTGATGCAGCACATCAATCTTCTCCTTAGAGCAGATATCCTTCGCCATGAGATATGTCTTCCATTGCCACTCACGATAGTACTTATAGAAGCGCCAGTCGCCCTGGTTCCAGCACATCTTCCTGATTTCCTCCGATACCGGATTATAATAGAAGTGCATGTTCTTCCCCTGTTCCAAGGTAGGCGCCACCTCCTCTATTCTGTCCCGAAACTCCCCTTCGGTGATAATATATAGTTCACAGAACTTAGCGAGATTACTCACCCAGTTCCATGCCATTCCCGGCTCACTTCCCATACCAGGAGAGCAAGCGTAAGCATTGATTAAAATCTTAAGCATAATAAGGTTTCTTAGTTCATTAAAACGAAATTTAGCCTATAAAAACGACATTTTTAAAGTACGTACTTTATCTATTACAATACTAAATGCGAGGCTAATAAAAACAAACACCATGAAGGCCAAAGGCCAAATACGAATAGAGTAAATCACAGGCTGCAAGAAAGTCCAACAGAAATATCCATGAATAAGCCAGAGTGTTGTGGAATATTTACCGACATAGCTTATCGCCTTATACATCTGTGACATACTTGAAGCTAAAAGTAAAAGACCAAATAGGCATAATGGCACATGAATCAATTCTGTGACACTTATCAATGGCAGCTTTGCTCTACATACAAAAGCTAAAACGATAGAAATGCCCCCCACATCAGGTTAAAAACCGGATTTACTTTCTTGAATTTAGCCAATATTTTCTGCATAATAGCATATTTTGCAAATAGCATACCTTCTACAAAAATAGGCATATCAATCAAGAACATCTTGACTTGTCTGGATAAGATTCCTCCTTCAGCATCAATCCATCCTACTTTCCCCAAAAGCTTGGTAACAACTACCAAGAACAATAAAAAGCAAATATTCCATTTTACATTTCTCCTATTAATAATCCAGAAGAAGAAAGGAAATAGCAATATAAGTTCTATATATAGAGATATAAACCAAGCATTCGGACACCAGTCGCAACGAAGACTTGTAGCGGTCAGAATAAGAGATTCCCACGACCAGACAAACTTACCCATCCATAACGCTAGAGCCACAAAGGGAGTTATTACAATCCAATAATGCTTCAACAGTTTGAAACATCGTTTTACCTGTTTCTTGAAAGAATCAAAGACAGCAAATCCCTTGTTCATACTTCCAGCCATCAAACCATAACCGGATAGAAACAGAAAGATAGGAACACATATTTGAAAAGCCCCAGCATAATCATTGCCACACCAGCTATACCGATACTCAGGCATGACGTAGCCACAGCCAAAATGTAAAAACATCATAAAAAGGACCGCCCATCCTTTTAAATAAGTAGAATCTTGTTTTGTCATCTCTTTAAAACTATTACAACTTCACCATTTTCTTCCAATCATATTCCCCATCCTTAAATGTCTGGGAAAACCAATTAGAAGAAACTTTCACGATGTATGCCATAGCAACAATCAAGATGAAGTTCATGAGAATATTCAGCGGGAACAGGTGGTTCCAGGAGGTATTGAAAATAAAACCTTGGCAAACATAAATCTCTAAGCACAAGGCAGAGACAGAATACACAATCCTATGTACCCACATCTTTTCATACAATTTGATTAACCCTTCCTTACAGCAGAGACGATACATGCTCAATGTAATACCCATCAGAGGAATCAAGGTCAAGATCTGGAAATGAGCTATCAGTGCATTCTTCGTACCAGCCATTTGCAAACCGTAAAAGAGGATCAATGAAACAAACAGTAAACCTAAATTCCCTTTAGTAGAACTTACTACGTTTCCATTCTCTTTCATCCTTAAGCCACATACAGCACCAGCCAACATAAACAGGAAGTAATGACACCACTTGAAATAAGTAGCCCCATACATGAATATCGTAGAACTGTCTTCTGTAAAATACCAACCCAAGACTATCAGACAGACAGCGGCAAACACCCATTTGAGATAATTCACAAAATAGCGCTTGATGAAATACAGAAAGACATAATAGATCATGATGCAGGTTACAAACCAACCGCCGCCATGCAGAATGGTGAAATCCATGCCAAAGCGAGTATGAAACACAAAAGCCATGATAACTGCCCACATCAGAACCGTAGGATAAATACGGTTGATACGCCTTTTATACCAGTTAAAGAAATCTCCACCTCTACCTAAGAACAAGGTAAAACCGCTGCAGAAGAAGAACAGGACATCTCCGATGGCACCACCAGTTGAAAGTTTAACCAGAGATTCAGGATACAACAATCCCATGTGAGAATTGGTAATCAGCAGAGCTGCAAAGAATTTCAAGATATCAATCGAAGGATTTCTCTGCCTCATCGTTTCTCCTCCTTTCCCTTTAGATACTCTAAATGCTTCTGCTTGTCAGCTTCTGTAGCAAACCTATCTTTCATTTTCTTGGCAGGAACACCAGCCCAGATTTCACAAGGCGGAATATCCCTCGTAACGATAGAGCCAGCAGCCACAATACTACCTTTACCGATAGTGATACCAGAAATGATGATGGAAGAAGAACCTATCCAGACATCATCCTCTATGATAGTCACCCCATTATCGCCCCGTTCACCATCCCATATTGTAACACCAGGAGTAGAAAAAGTATGATCATGACGGCCTACAAACTGCACATTTCCTGCAACCAACACATCATTGCCGAAATGAACATTGCTTGCCACATTACAGTTGTCTCCAAACTGCACATTGTTTCCTATCACCACATCCATGTTCTGTGCAAAGTGAGTACCCTTCATCACCCTCACAAAACCATGATATTTTACCCATGGATAGCGCAAATGAAAGATGTACCAGGTACGAACCCTATTGAACAAGTACCGCAAAACAAAATTCCATTTGCCCACTCCATTAGGCATATTATTATAATCTATCTTCACCTTATATATAAATAAAGTAAGCAATATATATTATCCAAACACTTTCTTGCAGGCCTCAAAGATTCTGTGTGCAGCCTTATCAGGCGTAAAGTCACTCTCGATTTCTACCGATTTCTTGCCCATAGTCTCCAAGTCAGCATGATGAAATTTCTCCAAAGTCTCTAAGATAGAACATTCCTTCAAAGGATCGAAATTATAACCATTCACACCATCCTTCACCAGTTCATAGTGACCGCCATTATAGATGCTGCTTGCCACAGGTTTACCGCAAGCCATAGCCTCTGGAATCACCAAGCACCAGTTATCCTCTAAGGTAGGCATGATAAAGACATCGCAGAGTGCATAGTAACGATAGAGCAAATCATAGTTGATAGCACCTAAGATATGAACAGATGGTAAGCGGTCATAGAGTTCCTTCATGGTATCAAGCAGAATGCCCTTACCTATCACGACAAGATTGTCATTCGGATAAGTTTCAATATGTTTACTCCAGGCATGAAGGAGTTCCTTGATACCCTTTCGCTCCACCATCTGGCCCACGAAGAGATAAGTCAGACCATCTTTCAGTCCCAACTCTTTTCTTAAAGCCTGCTTGTCTTCCGCAGTAACCTTAGCCACAGCCTGAGAAAGGCCAAAGCTGTCGGCACACATACACCCCTTCACCTTCGGAGTCTTCCGGAAATGCAAACCCTCATTGAGATATTCTTCCGTCAACGTACCATTAATCAGGAAATGATCCACAGGAGTACCTACAATACGACGATACCACGAACGCCATTTTGGAGAATTACGCTCCACGTATGCCGTTCTTTCATAGAACATACAGAGTTTCTTGCGATGCAATACGGCATATCTGATACCAGCAGGAGCCCAACCACCAAAGCCCTCGGTTATCACAACATCTGGTTTGATGTCCTTGACAGCCTTATAGAGTCCAGGCTGGCGCTTGATAACCAAAGCACTATTGGCAAAATCGCTTTCCTCACTACCCATCGTAGTACGCTTCTCTCCACTCATAATGACAGCATGGTCACCAAGTGTAGCTTTGAGTTTCTCACGTACCAGGTCAGAAGTATTTTCCTGCGAACAGATAATGTAGAAATTACCACCGCTCAACTTATTCAAATTTTCATATACCGGGATTCGGTAATTACCGAACCAAGGTGAAATCCAAAGAATTTTCATGATTATTTCTGTTTTTTATCATTGTCAATTACCATTTGATAATAGTCCACCATCTGCGGGATGATGACCTTCATATCAAAATTCTGCATGATTCTCTTATGCGCTTCCTTTCTCACTTTTGCTTTAGCATCTAAAGGAAGCATACATACCTCCTTGATTTTATTGGCGAGCATCATCGGATCTCTTGGAGTCATCAAAAAACCACTCTTCCCATCCTCGATAATCTCACTCATACCACCAGAGTTACTACCGATAACAACAGCTCCAGAGAGCATCGCCTCAATGCAGACCATCGGCATATTCTCCCACCAGGACGGAAAACAAGCCACATCCGCCTGGGCATAACGTTTCATCACTTCCTCCCTTGGCAGTTTGCCTACCAGATGAAACCACTTCTCTTTGCCATATTTAGCATTCAGTTCATCAGCATAAGCCCCAGTCTTGCCCACCAAGTCAAGTTGAACATCTCCTATTTCACCAGAGTCAGCTAAAATTTTGCAGGCATCAGCCAAGTCACCACACCCCTTCCAGTCGCAGACTGTTCCTACAAAAAGAATATGCTTTTTCCCATCCTTCTCAGCTGCAGAATGAAGAGAAGAGTTAGAAGACCATCGCTCAGACAAGATAGGATTATAAATAACCTTAATTTTATCAGATTGAATCCCCAAGAATTTCAGGCTCCATTCCTTCAGTGAAGTACTGCACGAAGTAATATACCGAGCCTCTTTCATCACTTTCAGTTCTTTACATCCCTGCCAGAAGTATTGCCAGTTGGCCTTAGACAATTTCTGGAGAGAAAAATGATAATGATCCAGAAGCATCGGAGTGTGCAATCGGGTGATGACAGGAATACCGATGTCATTGAGGAAATATCCCTCAGCACCATATTCAGGCACCTCGATCACATCAACATCCCCGAGGCTTAGAATCTTTTCTCTGATTCTCTTGCGATAAGCATAGAACCGATAAAACATTCTAAACTTTTTCAGCAGAGAGTTCCCTTCCACCTGCGGAATCAGGAAATCACCCCCCGAAAGTCTAATCACTCTCACCCCCTCATCATCCTCATCCGAAGATAATCGGGTATCATCAGAAGCAGCAATCACCGTCACACGATGCCCAGCATCGTGCAACCCATGAGCCACCTCCTTAATATATGAAGCAATACCCCCGCCACGAAGAGACGGTGGATATTCACGACAAACAAAACAAATATGCATAAATTATCTTTTCAAAAACTAATATAGTTTTGCAATCCATTGCAGTCCTTTCATTTTGCTAAGTTTAAGCAATAACGCAGAAACGGCAATGCAGCACAATATTATAATACTCCATATCACCAACTCACACATATCTAAACCAGAGACAACTTGGCTAATGCCAACTATGACCACTCCGTGTATGAAATAAATCAACGTACTCATTTTTCTAAGCCATCGGAAAGAAATACAATTACAGTTCAAATGCCATTTTTCAACCAAACAAAACAATCCAAAAGCTATCACAGGAACACCGAGAGCAACACCTTTATACTTTGCAAAGTGCATTTCTACAGCTCCTATGATAATCAGCAGCCAACTAATCTTTTTTGAGGTTCTGTACTGCGATTGAATGAAAAACGTACCTATTGAAAGGTAGGTCATTGCAATACAAAAATTTGTAACACCAAAATATTTTCCCTGATATAAGAATACTGCCCACGACCATATTGTACCTAGATTCTCCATCGAACCATAATGAGTATAGACTCGATTAAATAGATACATACATAAAGCTATGACAAGATATATTTTAGGAGATGCCCCCCCATATCGAATTATTCGAAGTATAGGCAAAACAACAAGTATCCCCCACATATACCATAACACGCTATATCCATTAGTCAACATATCGTATGCTGCACTTTGTACTTTTTCTAATGTAAGATTCTGTTCTATAATGCCATATCCAACAAAATTTATAATTCCCCATGATAGATACAGCCATAATATTCTTTTCCAATATCTCCAAAAAGTAGTAGAATCCTTACATCTCATCGCAAAGAAAGCAGACACAATGAAAAAGAAAGGCACTGCACTACATATTAATGAGTGTAACAAATCTCTAATAATTGAAGGTTCCATATTTTCTACAAAAAAAGTATGGATTGTAACAACACAAAGTGCCATTATAAACTTCATTAAGTCTATTGAATTATAATTCTTCATTGCAGTAAGTTATTAATCACTTTTTACGCCATTTAAGGAAAAACTTATTTTTTTTATTTCAAAGAAGTCGCAATTTTTGTTAATATTCCAATAATCATCTTTCCAATACTTATCCGTTTCAAGATATTTCGTTTTCTTGAAGAATAAGAAATGGAGATATGGAAGTTCTCGACCATCTGGTGCAATGATTTTTCCTGTCTTATTATCGTAAGTCCAGATGTCACCATCCTTTGGTATAGGTGTGGTAAACATCTCCTTAGTAAATTTACGATTCCACTTATTACTATAAAGTCTATAGGTCATTTCTACCCATTTCCCATAGGACATAAATGGCTTAAACAAACTTTTATATATTGCAGTTAAAATTCTTTTTTCAGGCAAAACCAATCTCACCCAATCACTCTCATCAAAACCAACATGCTCACTTGAAAGAAGATGTTCCTTCCATTGAGGACATTTTAACCCAAGCGTTCGATATTTTTCATTATTACGAAATATAGCAAAATGCCCGGCTATACGTTCAGACATGGTAGTGATAACGTCATACGAATTGAGCATATTGTCGCTTGTCAACACCTCAAGATTTCCATATACCAAATCATTGTCGCCATATCCCCAGAAATCATACTGCTCCAATATATCCTGATGAATAAACCCATAAAAAGGCCTTAAATCACACAACTTGTAAGCATGCTCTGGATGAAAATCAACTTTCAAATGTTTACTTACATTATCACAATATTCCTCAAACGATATCTTATGGCAAATAATATTCGAATATTTACTTGCCAAATGAATAATCTCATCACAATCTGTGAAATATATAAAATCTATATTGCTCTGTTTAGAACAAGAATAGAAGTTTAGGTTTAACCATATGGGGGGGTAAACCGTAAAATAAGGAATGATCAAAGCTATTTTATTCATATTATTCTTTCGTATTAAAAACCTTTTGCTATTAAACCAACAGGAGGATAAACCAATATTTGCCATTCAGATGCATAAGACCAAACTATAAAGCTAAACTTCCCATAGAACCATACAACCATAACTAAAGAAATAATCATCAGCCATTGATTTCTTTTAGATACGATCGAAGAAATGAAAGGATAAACAAATGGCATGAATGCCAATAACATCATAAAATAACGAATCTGCGCTAAAGGCTTGCTATACATAGATGCCACCGACAAAAGCAGCAGCAAAGTAATATTTAAAATAAAAGCTTGCGCTTTATCTATAAGAACATGTCTTTTCAGCCACAATTGTCTGAATACAATAATAAACATAGGCAAAGCTATCACAAGAACCTGCGACATAACTAATTCGCTGGCCAAGTCTGCCTGTCCTTCTGATTCTGCAAAACGTTTCATACCATATCCTGCTACACCAGAATTATCTGATGCTACATTTTCTGCCATGCGTGGTCCATAAAGAATAAATGCAAACAACATCAAGGCGATAAAAGCCATCCACTTTTTATTCAATCGACCTCTTAAAGGTTTAAGCAACAAGAATGGCAAAAATAATCCTGTAGAGGCATGGGTCAATATTGAACACAAGGCTATCAACCATAATCTGATTGTCATTTTACCCTTTTCTGCATAAGAACCAAGGACATACATCATGATTGCTTGTGCAAAAAACTGCTTTTGTATTTGCAAAGTATATTGGAAGAACAGGTAGAAAAAAGACAAAGTCAAAACTCCACAAACAATCGGATATTTCGGCATTTGTGCTTTACGGAATACCTTATAAAGTCCCAAATATATCATAAGATACTCTACAAATGTATATAAAGCCGCAAATAATGGATAATAACCAAAGGTTAGATAATAACCAAAATAGTTATAGACACCATTCATAAATTCTCCAGAAATATTAACCTTTCCAGAATCAACGTAATAATCGGCGCCATAGATATAAATAAGTGACTTCAAAAAACCAAGAACAGGAACATTCATATATGCCACATAATAATTAACCTGATCTCCACTCGGTTGCTTTGTTGCATTAATAGCTCCCATGTAGATAGCAACGCATGCCATCAGTAACAAATAATCACTATACTTAGGATGATTCTTTTTCCATACCATATACAGTACGACTGGCAATCCTATGATAGGTGGAAGGACCAAGAACAGACAAAAATATCCGAGTAAATATCCCCAATTAATTATTTCTCTATTATAACTTAAAGATTTATCCATTTTTATCTATTTATAAATGTAATACATGAATGCAAAACGAACTCTCTCTATATAATGATAAATTGCTATCATCTTTTTTTTGATGGTAGATGAAGTATTCTCATCTAATTTACTTGCCATCATTTTCAATAAATTTATATGCAGCTCCGACTTTGGAAATTCCAACAAATGTTTTTTAATTAACATCATATCCTCTGTATAGTCTTTATCTACTGCAGATACAGTACCCTCGTATTTACGATAGCTATAAACACAAGCATCCTTATATACATTTCTATCAGAATAGAGAAGATAATCTACTACAAAAGCAGCATCTTCCATAAGTCTGCAATGAGGTATAAACTGAATATGATTCTTTACTATAATATCCTTTTGGAACAGACAAGTCCAGAGAAAATACTCTTTCATCAGAATTTTTTTGAAGAATTTCTCTGAATCCATCACCTTTCCATCATAGCGCCTGCGAATCACCTGTTTCTTATTGATAAACACTTGTTTTCCTTGTTCATCAATAGGCAAGAAATCTGACTTAACGAATGTAGCTTTGCCACTTTCCATTGCCTTAACTAAAATCATCAAACCCTCAGGCATCACGACATCATCCGAATCAACAAAATAGATATAATCTCCATGAGTTTGTTCTAAGGCTACATTACGAGCAATCGAAACTCCTTCATTCTTCTTAGAGATTATATGTATTCTGTGATCTCTTTTTTCATAAGACCTCAGTATTTCAATACTTCCATCTCTACTTCCATCATCCACAGCAATCAACTCCCATTCCTGATAAGTCTGCCTCAATATACTATCCAAGCACTGAGGCAGGAATCTTTCTGCATTGAATACCGGTAAAATGATGGATACCATCTTGTTTTGCATTACTAAAAATCTTTTACTAAACCAAATCTACGTAAAATACTACGATAGAAATCTATTGTAGGTAAGCAATAACCAAAAGGTAATGCTACTTTCAATCTTCTATTCCATTCACGTAAACTCATTAATCTATTGCGTGTTTCATTTATATAGCCTAAGGTATTATTCTTATGCCCCAAGGTATTAAAAAGATTCAGCCAATCCCCGGCTACCTTTTCAAAAGCGGAATGTCGTTCCATAAAATCATAGAAGCCATCAATATCATTCTCTTCGGCATTCAGCTGCCCTATAATACAATGAGCCAACTCATTAGTATTCTTATATAGAATTCCTGTCTTATTATAGACCGTATTTCTAAAGCCACCAAAATCTATTGTAGTGACGACACAACCCATAGCCTGCATTTCCAGGGCTGTAATACAGAAGGTCTCACTTACTCCTGATGGATTTGGCACTCCAACCTTAGTATGTTTCAACACATCATTTTTCTCTTCTCCAAGGACACCCCAGAACTTTACCGAGGACAATATTTGTCCATTCTCGTCCGTCAGGTAGGGCATGAACTGATTTTCATAATTTTCTTCAGCAATACCATATCTACCTAACTTAGCATTTCGGTCGTACAGTTTACCGGATCCTATTACATTCAGTTTTGCATCAGGAACAGCCTTTAATACTTCTGGCCATGCCTTTGCCAACAAATGAAAACCTTTGTAATCAACAATGCTTCCTATATAGGTTACTTCATGTGGACGTTCAGTAATGGGAGGTACTTTAAGAGTCTTCATATACTTTACTGGCATACCATTATATATATAAGAAGACTTTAAGAAAGCTTTATGATCCCGATACATATTCAGCTGCTCTCGGCTCACGCAGATGATTCGTTCTAACTTATTATCTTTAGCTAAAATAGTCAACTGTTTTCTTGGAATAAAGTTATGTGCCCAAATCAACAACTTCGTTGAAGTACCAGATATAGCATTACGAGCTTCCTCATACCATGAAGGCTCATACTTCAAGAGCAAATAATCCGGTTTTGTCTGATTTACCAAATCTCTAATATCTGCTATTTTAACTACATGCAAATCTGGTGAAATCAAATCTATCTCATTAGCTCCCACAACAATTTCTACATGCTGAGGATGCAGCTTCTGAATATAATGGGCGGTAGCTTGGATGATATATTCCGTACCGCCAATACCAGGATTACCATGTTCTAAATCACGGCAATCTATATTTTTCAAGCCCTTATTGGGCAGATAAAATGCAACTTTCATTAAAAAAAGATTATTTTAATGCATCTATAAGAAAGGACAAAGATTTATCTCTAAGAGACTTTAACTCTTCATCGACTTTTTTATAATCAATCACATTATATTGTATATTAATATCTTCGTCTTCAGAAATCAGATGGTCTAAAAGTCCCAATCTCCCCAAAAGACTTTCAAATCTTGCATTTCCTCTTTTTTTATTTTGGAAAACCAAAAATTGTTTATGAAACAGAATTGAAAAAACCATACCATGGAAAGAATCTGTCAAAACAAATTCTGCATTTTTTATATTACTTAGCCATTCTGAGACTGGAATATATTTGTTATTGACAACTTTTCTTATAATAGGAAATGAAAAATCAAGATTGAGATAATTGTTAACTTCTTTCAGATTAAGATGATTTGAGAACTTCCGTATAAAATCTCTTTTTATAGGCGTTTCATCTAATAGAAATCTACAAACATATTTATAATTATGCTTCCGTTTACCAACTGGAAAATCACTTGGAGCAAGCAATAATGTAGGATCCAATACTAAACTCGACTTAAATCCTAAATCCGAGAGAATCTTTATACCAGAAACCTCTCTGACCGATAAGGCATTAAAACTTTGAAGTTCAGTTAAAAGTTTACTTTTAAATCTTTCTGGTACGACAAATGTATCCTTTCCAAAACTAACCGCATAAGCTATCTTCTTGGAAACATGATGAAAAGACTCAGCAAAATAATATAATCCCATAATCGGAAAGATTTCATCATTCCAAATTTGATCACTTCCCACAATTACGGCATCAAACTTATCAGATTTATTGCATAAATCCTGATAATTACATACAGGATCTGTTAAATTGAAATATTTCCTTTTAAAATCATGGAAAGCTTTTAATGTATAAAAACGCCCTAACAGATATCCAGGAATATTCTTCCTGACAATATGTTTTTTTTCAGCACCAATATACTCATCCCACCCACGATTCATAATACAAACTTCGTGTCCATAAGTCTCTAAAACTTTTTTCAGCGAAAAGGCTTGCAAAACCGCACCATAATTATAATTAAACTCAAATGTCAATATGCATATTCTCATAAACTATCTGCTTTAAAATAAAAAACTATCTCATATTTTCTCCAACCAGTATTTTTCCCTCGGAAATTAATTTCGTCTATAATAGGCAAAAAGGTCTTACACTCAGATACCCCCCCCATTACTGAGTTGTTTAAGATATTTTTTATTTTTCTTTTAAGATATTGAAAGATATTAGGACTAAGCGTTTTCTCTATCAGCCCCTTAACATCTTTAGTTTCATCCAATTTCTGAAAGAATAAAGTACGCTTTGGATGCATATTACAGAAACCATTCAAGCCATTATTATAGGATATAGCACTTTCATAAGAAACCTCATGTTTAGAAATTGGCAATTTCTGCAATAGTTCTTCTCCTCTAAGAGTATTGGCCAACACCAAGCTAATACCCTTGTCATCATTCATATCAGCAAGTACATTTTCTATTCCCCAAAAGTCTGCAATAGTTAAATCACTATTACTTCTTCCATGTTTAGCCTTACATTCATAACATGAAGGTCTCAAAATCAAATCATACAACAAAGCTAACATAAATTCATTGTCCCAATGCACAGATCTAATGCAATACCGATTCGAATCCTTTTCATAAGATAATTGAAAGCCAAACTTATTCCATCCTCTCAGCTTATTTCTAAACTGAACATCCAATATGTTTCTTACATCAGAACATACCTCATCCAAGTACATTCGCCAGACCTTAGGACTAGGAACTCCATGACAACTAACATCAACTGTAATAAGATTGGTATAATCTTTACGCAAATATTTTTTAAGTCCCGCAATCTGACAAGGAGTTCCTGTATATAGAACTTTCCTATTAGCTTTCAAGAAAGACTCTGCCTCATGAAATGTAGCACAAACATTTGCTTGAACATACTTTGACCCCATAAAATCAAAAATACCATCCTCACACTCTGTATATGCCATTATAACTTGCCACTTTTCATCAAACTTTGCGCCAAAAACAACACCACCATCAGCTATTATATTTTTTGCTATCTCATAAAAGATACCTCCAGAAGAACTTCTATATCTTATATCATCATCGGAAGTATAAGCAGCATAACTTTTTAAAGGTAGGCGTTTCTCTGAAATGTTACGCATGGGACAAACCTTTTCACAAATGCCACATTCTATGCACTGTTCCTTGTTAACAGAAGGATAGAGAAATCCTTCTGAATCTTCAACCATGCTTATACAATGTTTGGGACATTTTTGCACACATGCAGCACATCCACAGCAATCCTTTTTATCTAGTATATCAATCATCTATAACTCTGTATTTTAATAATTGCACTTAAATAATATGGCTTTAGCATATTAGGAACAAGAAAACCTAGATTCCACATCTTATAATAGAGCGGTCTTTTTACCATATTTGAGAAAGAAACTTTTAAGCTATTCATTCTTCTACAATAAGCAGAGAATACAGAAAAGTCAAAGTTTTCATATACCCTTGTATAGAACAATACAATTTGTCTCATCCAAATAGAATATGCATCTGAATTACCTTTTAAATCTTTCCTTTCATCTAATTTTTCTTTCATCATCTGTAAGGTATAAAGCCCTGCGAAGTTCATCTTTTCTTGCTTTTTATTCGACATAATAGAATTTGGATTATAACGATAAAAATACAATTTTTTATGAAGAAAAGCTATTTTATTGGCTTTCAAACAAAGTTGGAAAGTCCAAGGAGAATCCTCATTGATGATGCCATCACGAAAATATAAATGATTCTGTTCTACAAAAGACCGCTTCAGCAGTTTGCACCATGGAGACACATTAAACCAACATTCTGCTAAAGCATGAATACATGCCCCATTGCCTTCAAGAACATCAACTGGCGTACATAAATGTCCCCCCAGGCCTTCATTTTCTTTATCCGAATAATGGTCACAGACGACAAAATCTGCATCAGTTTCTTCCATACGCTTCACCAAGTGATCTATGCATTCAGGTTTTAGCATATCATCACTATCTAAACAGAAAATATAATCACCTGTTGCCGCTTGCATCGCATGACTACGAGCTGCAGCAACCCCCTGATTATGCTCATGATGGATAAGTTTGATTTCTAATCCGTCCTTATGAGTGCTTGAGATAAAATCATTGATAATATCCACACTCTTATCACCACCACAATCATCAACGAGCACAAACTCTATAGATGGATAAGTTTGGCTAATAACAGACTGTATGCAGTCCCCTATATATTTTTCCACCTTATATACAGGTGTAACAATTGAAACTTTCTTCACTTTTTAATCAAATTAATGACCTTAAAAATTGAGGTTCTTATTTGAATACGTATTTTATCGATAACTATAATAACTGCAAAAATAATTACGCTTGATAACAAGTATGGAAGAACTTGAAATTCATTGCCCCCCACGCAATGTACAAATCATTAAAGAATATCTGACCCCAACCGCTTTCAGAAAGCAAATAAACCGAAAGGGTACTTAATGCAACATAATTGATGAATTTATTATGAAAGCGATATTTTTCAATCGTAATGACCAAAAAACCTACAATGAGAATATTCACTATATTATCATAACTTCCTATAATAACCTTGATTCCTATGTGTTGAAAAAGATAGCAAGCAGAAACAAGACTCAACTGAATTAAAAGCAAAATCAAGAAACACAAGACACTATGTTTCTTTAGCAGCTCCGGCAAATATAATCTCATCCAACGTGCAACAAGGTAAATCATCATGAGCGTTGCAAAACCTCCACCAACAGAATGACTGGAAATAACACCTCCAAAATCTACAGCATAGAGACTTAAGATTACAAGGAGAAGTTGTTTAGAATCTAAACTTCCTATCATAGAGTTTAATGCAGGAGAAATTAACATGACCATTAAATAGGACACCATAAACCAATAATTGTTGATAGCCAGTAATTCATAAAATGGTGGACGATTTCCATTTATCAACCAAAGTCCGACGAAAGAAACTATACCATAAAAGAAACATTGCTCCACAATTCCCCCAAATCTACCCCATTTAAACTTAATGCCATAATATCCAGATATAAACATAAAACAAGGGACTCCAAGGTATCCTATATATTGGAATATCATTTCTTTCCATAAATTAACATCTTCCGCTATACGAGAATTTTCTACTGCATATAAGTTGAAATTACGGGAAAGATAATGGAACATAACAATATCTATCATTGCTATGATTCTTAGCAGTTCTATCGAACTATTTCTTTTTTTTGTCTGTACCATATATCAAATAGGTAATTAATTACTTAACAAAGTGTAAGGTGTTTTTTAGAATCAGCAATTATTTTATTTGCCTCTTTCACGAAATCGTAATATTTATAACTGTATGCCCATTCATAAAGAACAAATGGCTGATCCTTAAATTCTGGCATATATATTACAGAATTACATTTGGGATGTTTCTTAGCTGTAAAACATACCTTATGTTCAAATGGCATTTTATCAAATTCTTCTATCAAATTATCAGAGCACCCGAAATCCGTATCAGAGAACTTAACTATCATATTGTTCCAATTTATACGTTTCATTCGGCGATTCCATTTTTCAAGAGCCTCCTCCTCCAAATGATAATGCATGAATACAATTTCAATTCCTGTATCTCCCAATACTCCCAAAATATACTTGGTTGGAACTATATCCTTGTATTTTGACTGGTCATGCTTGATGAAACGAAGGGGTTGCGATAAATTATACTTCAGATTACGGAGTAAAGCTATATATTCTGGTGCATACATATATAAACCTATAAAAGGAGAATTATACTTTATCCTACAAGACTGATACATAAAGCCTCCCCAACAATTATTACTTATAATCGTAACCTGCTTGTTGCGTATAGCCAGATGACGCAGGATTTCTTTATATGCATAATAAGAAGATCGTGCTTCATCAACTAAAGAGCATTTGATACTTATCAAAAATAGTCTAAACTTAATCTTTGTTCTAACCGATGCCCCTTTCAAATATCTCCATTTAAAACCATTTTTAAACTTAACTATACTTTCCTTTATTAATTTATTCGCTTTTTCCTTATCTTTTGTTTCTAACTGTCCGATAAGATTATTTTTTAAATTTTTGCAAGTTGAATAATATGCATTATAAATATTAACGATAGTTGAGTTGTCCACTTTTTCATACTCTGCGAGCCATAACAAATAAGCATTTGTTACCAAATAATCCATCTTCTTCAACGACGGCTTCCTTGTAATGGATGAGTCATCAATGCGATACTTGTATATCGCCGAACACAAAGCTACCTTCTTGCTTTTAAGATAAAGCAATCGCGTAATGTACTCATCAGAATTAAACTTGCTATATGATGCCTGTTGTACTGTATAGTATTTCTTTGCCAATGAAGTTCTTATCATCTGCCAGCCATGCAATTGCCAAGGAATAGTCATAGCAAAAGCTTTCTTACCTTCTTCTATAACTAAATCTGCCGACAGATGATGCTGCGCAAACATATTAGGCAACTTTTTTGTATTGCCATATCCAAATTCCACATCAGGTACAATGCTGTCCGCATCCGTCTCTTCCGCCCTGGCCAGCATCTTCTCCACATAATCCGGAGCATACGCATCATCACTATCAAGAATAGACACATATTCCGTATCAGCAATTTCTATGGCTCGAGCACGGGCCACCGCTGGTCCTGCATTCTCCTGACAGATTAATTTGATACGAGAATCTTTCTTGCAATATTCCTCAACAATAGCTTTTGAAGAATCCGTAGATCCATCATCAATACAAATCAATTTCCAGTTATTGCTTGTTTGAGCCAAAAGTGAAGTAATTGACTCTTGCAGGAATCGTTCTGCATTGAATATTGGCATTAAAACTGTTATTTCCATATTATGTTCTCTTATTACTCCACAAACTTGGGCAAGTTTTTTCAAAAAATAGCCCTAAACAATAACTAATACAAGTTGCTACTATCGCTAACAACAAAGCTAATAATGGCATATCTTGTTTAATCTCTAATCCTGTGTGTACATCTAACCCTAACCACTTTTCCATACGAATACCCAAAGCTATTACAAAGAAATACAATATTTCTAATATAGCAAAATGAAAGCCCAAGACATGCAATGACTTTTTTCCTAAATTACTTAGGGATTTAGTTATCTTAGGGGATAATCGACAACAAATTCTTGAAATTGCCAATATCAAGAATATTCCTGAAAATGCACCAACGAATAGAGAAAATGGATTAGGAACTATCAGATTCTCAACATTGAGGTAATCTAAGTTGCCAATAGCTAATATCACTAATCCAAACACCCCGATAAGCAGATAATACTTTCTTTTGTAAAAGAATAGCTGATATAAACTCCTATTTGCTTCATAACTCTCATCTTTTATCAGGTGAATTTTACTTTGATAGAAAATCATACCGAGTAGAAATATCGGAAGCATAAATAGAGATTGCACAAAATGACAAGGCATTTGAATATTATTAGCTTTCAAGCCATAAGCAACCGCCAGAAACACGAATCCTAACAAAAGTTTAGAGATATATCCTTCTGCAAATTTAGATATTAAATAGGACAAAAGAAATATAGTCCATAAGGACAATAAGAACCATAATGCACCTATCTGCAATCCTGGCAAATTTCCATTTCGCAATGCAATTGGCAACGTCAACAACACACCAAAAGCCCAATAAATAAGCATTGGAACCAATAATCTTTTTGTCTTATTTAATACAAAATCTTTCAAGTTTTTCTTAGTAGAGAAGAAAAAACCAGAAACAAAAAAGAAGAAAGGCATATGGAACAGATATACTCTATCATTGAACCAAGAATAAAAATACGTATGTCCCAATACCATCAAAAAAATACATATGCCTTTGGCTATATCTATCGTAGAATCTCTATTTTCCATTCATCAATAATGCCTTAAGTTTATGCCTAAGCTGCCAATATTTTCCATTAACAAGCAAATACCAATCCCAACCATGTTGCAATGCCCAATATTTAAAGCTGAACTTTCCCGTAAGCAACTTCCAATCCTTGTTCACCTCAGGGAAAGAATTTCGCCATAGCAGAATTCTTTCTTTTGAGACTACATGAATTACAAACTCATTTTTAATCCAAAACTTTAACCACAAAAGATCTTTTGCAAAAATATGCCGTTTTCTTGTTTTTCCTAAATTTGTCTCTATTATTTTAACCGCCTCAACCCGGCACAGATTAAAAGAGATCTTATAATTTTCAATAGAAGTCAAAGACTCTACATTTGTCTTGCGATAATGATACAAAGATTTATGAACATAAGCCACCTTATCACAGTATAATAAATATGAAACAATAAAAGGAATATCTTCCCAATATGATAAGTTTGGGATAGTAAGACCATGCTTCTTCACTATTTCTGTCTTTATCAATTTGTTCCATAGCACAGCCCATGTCCTACCATGCATCAAATCACGCACAAAGCTATCAATTTCATCATATTCTGCTATTTTAATTTCTTTTTGTTGACCATTATAATCTTCATAATATTCACAGACAACCATGTCAGCATTTTGACTAACCATTTTAGAATAAAGTTCTTCTAACCAATTATTCTCCACCCAATCATCGCTGTCTAAAGATATAATATATTCACCTGAAACTTGAGCTAAAGCATAACTTCTAGACCCTCCTATACCTTTGTTAGGTGTATGAAATGTCTTTACATTTTTTAAACAAGCATATTCATCTATAATTCTTGCTGTCATATCTGTAGAACCATCATCAACTACAAGCAATTCAAAGTCCTTAAAACTTTGAGCTAATACGGAGTCTATACACCTTTTGATGTACTTTTCCCCATTATAAACATTTATTATAACTGAAATCATAGCTATCTATTAAATTTTCCCCTAAGAAATAAATACAAACAATTCAGATTAACATACAAGCTTTTGGTACTTCTTGTTATTTTTACAAAATGCCAGAAACTAACACCTGATATGTATGTATATAAATCCGTTTCAAAAGTCGTTTTATAATATCGGTTAATAAAATACATTAAATGAGATTTATAGGCAGTCTCCTCAAACATTAGAGAAATTGCATCCAAATTATTTTTTAACCATCTATCATACATGAACGTTGCGACCAACTTTAAATAAGACCTTCGTTCACTATTTTTCCCATAAGTAATATTTACCTCAGAACTTCTAAATGAGAAAAGTAAATTTTTGGTATTAGCCACCCCATTTTTTCCCATCATTATCACCGTTGCCGAATCACTATGCCATGCCAAGGGAAAATCTATAAAACCACCATTGTCTTTAAGTATTTTTGTCTTGAAGACGAAATTGGCAATACATTTAATATAATGATTACCATAAAGCTGAGAAATAAACTCCAAAGAAGTTACTTTTTCTTCAAAAAGAGCATCTTTCTCCAAAAGACATCCCTTGTCATTAATCAGCCTCACCCTCGCCCTTATCAAATCAACCTCAGGATATTTCTGTGCCAACTTATCCACCTCTTCCAAGAATGTTGGCTCATAAACATCATCATCACTGGCAAGAATCAGATACTCAGTATCACACATATCCACCAGTAGATTCCAATGTGATACGAGGCTCTTGCTTCCCATATTCACCTCGTTGCGACGATATGTAAAGCGCTCATCATCACCACACACCTTATTATATATTGACTTCAAATCGTGTGGTGAGCAATCGTCAGATACCAACACTTTGAAATCTGAATAAGTCTGTGATTTTATACTTTTCAATGCTACCTCTAAAAAATCAGGTTTAAAGGCAGGAAGAAGAAATGTATATTTAATCATATTTAATTTATAGTTTTAACCAATTATTTTTTATCCCTTTATTGCAATTTGCAATTCCACATGTCACTACCATTGCTACAATAAAGTAAGCAATCCACCATCCCTGTTTCGAGTATTCTGTGATAACAGGAAATTCTGCAAGCCGCTCTATTGGCAAGCCATAAATACCTATAATCAATAATGAAACCAGTTTGAAAGCAAGAAAATGCCATGTAAGAATCGTAAGGGTATTCTTTCCTATGAAATCCAAGATTTTAGCACATATACCTTGCGAAGATTTCATTTTATCAAATAAAGAATAGAAGCTCCATGAAGCAAGTACTGCGGTTATAATATATGGAATAAACCGCTTGTTGCTATATGAATTCTGATCCATAGCCATATTCCAAACAAAGGAGCCTATTAATGTTATTGATAGCGACAAAGCTATTTGCCAATTGTTGAAAGGCTTTATCCTATACTTTGCCAGACTATAGCCGATGTATATCAATAAAGCTGCGGCAAAGGCTTGCGATGAGATATTAATGAATGGAATCTGCCAACACGTTTTATTTAAAACAGTACATATAACTATCAAAATTGCCCCCCCACATAGCGGCTGCTTTACATATCGGATTACAAGCCATACAATGAGAGATCCGAAAAACAAAGCATTCATAAACCAGTAGCCACCGAGAAGTTGCTCATGTCCCTGCATCTTGAATATGATAGATGTTGCAAGGCTTAAAAACTCCGAGGGAGCATAGAGATGAGACACATATTCTTTCCATCCATATTGATCGCTATAAAGATGCAGGTTGAAGCATACATTGTGCAGTAACAGGAATAGTAAACTCCATTTCACATACGGCCAATAGATGCCCTTCACCTTATTATATATGTATTTTCGAGGAGTTGACAGATATTTTTCTTTAAAGCAATAACCTGAAGCGATAAAGAAAAGGGGCATGTGAAACATATAGATGAAATGATTTATATGAAGCGTATTTCCTGAATGTCCTAGAACCATTAGCAGGATTCCTAATGCCTTGAGATAACCGACAGAGGGATTATAGTTTTTCATATATTTCCAGTCTATTTTTCCTCAATGCCTCTAAAGAGTAATGTTTGCGTATCATCATATTAGCATTTTCGGCAAATTGATAGCGCAAATCAGGATTTTGCAATTTCAAAATGCTCTCTATAAATTCGTCTGGCGTATTTGCAATGAAGCAATCCTGACCATTAACAACAGGAATTCCTTCTGCCCCCACCGAAGTGCTGACGAAAGGTACACCCTTGCTCGAAGCTTCTAAGATTTTCATTCTTATACCACTTCCTATTGTAATTGGAACAATCATCGTACTGTCCTTAATGGCAGCATAAAGATCATCCACAAATCCGAGGAAATGGACATCCTTATATTTCAACGAATACTCCTTGATGCGGTTTTCAGACCAATTGCCAATAATATCCAGCTGCATATCAGAACATTTCTCTTTCAACTGCGACCAACAATTTTCCAAAAACCAGGTTACACCCACAAAGTTTGGATTATGAATCTCTGGTCCTATGAAAGTCAGTCGTTTTCCATCTCCCTTGTCCTCTTGAATTTCTTTTGATGAGTCTATGATGGCAAAGGATGAATATACAGGTATCTTCACACCTGCATCAACCAATTTCTTCGCATCAATAGGTGAAAGGGTTATTACTTCATCATAAAGATTGAGCAAACGGATTTCATTCATGTCGGTAAAAGCCTTGCAAGCCTTTGCATAAACAGAATTCTCCATTTTTTCCATTTCCAGTTCACGTCGTACAAATCCCAACTCGTGATGAACATATATTTTCTTTATACCATCTGGTACCGCCAATACATCCGAAATGCGCCATGGCATTTCTATTTGCAGAATATCAATATGACATTCCAAACAGGTACGATGGATAAGTTCTAACCAGTCTTTCTCTGCAGGTGTTATTGTTGTCTTCCACCAATTGCAAGTATTCTTAATAGGATCTACGGGAACAGGAACCGTCTTTATGCCCAAAATCTTCTTCAAGAGGCTTTTCGATTTTCGCACAACCTTTTCCTTGAAAGTCTCTATATGAACCTTGCTCAAGAGAGGAATTACATGGACATTAGGAATCTGTTCCTGAAATTGATTTACGGACTTATGATAATGCTCATCATCAACGGCTTGAAACATTACAAAGATATTGTAATCGTCTTTAACGGCTGCAATACCATTATATAAAGCCTGATGTCCTCCACTCTCCATTGGATATGGGAGAAAAGGAAGAACGAAAAGTAAGTTTTGCTTGCTGTTCATTATTTGTTTTTTAAAGCTGTTTGAAGGAACGCGATTGAATCTTTAGCCCTTTGATTAATTGTATCATTGATAGTAACCCAATCAATATTCTCAGAATCTGGATTATATTCCAATACTCGTTTCAGAGAGTCAAATCTCTCATTTCCCCTAAAGGGATTATTCATCAACTTTACTGGTTTGTTGAATATAATAGAGAAAACAAATCCATGAAAAGAGTCTGTGACGATATATTTTGAATCCAAGAAAGAGCGCAACCACTGTTCAATTGAAAACATTTGTTCTGAGTTTATCGACATTTTGAATGGTTTTAGATTACGTTTTTCTGCTTCCTGACGAATCACAGATTCTGTATTTTCATTACTGTCAAGAACGTAACAAAACATATTACCTTTCGAAGGTTTAGTATTACCATTTTTAATGATGTCGATATATCTTTCTTTATTTAGAAGAAGTGTAGGATCTAAAACGAGTGATGGTTTGGGAGATTTCCACCCGTACCCCTCAATTAATTTTAAGCCAGAATCCTCTCTAACTGATGTAGCATCAAAAAGATTGTATAGTTCCCCAAGTTCCTTGATTTCCTGATTGGTCAGTTCATTTTTGTCTGTACCAAAAGAACATCCATATGCTATACGTTTTACTTTTTCCCCTCTAAGGAAATCAAAGAAAAGAGAAGAGAAAGGATAGCAGACTGTCATTTTCTTGCGCCAAACCTGGTCTGAGCCAACAATATATGCATCAAAATGCCTATATTTGCACAACTCTTTATAAGAAGTAATCTGCCTTGTATGCTTAACATACTTATTGTAAAAAGACAAAGCCGACTTATTGTCATTTATAAATCGCTGTTTATTATGTCTTTCGGGATAAATACCAGTATTCCAATCTTTCAAGATTTTACGCGCAATCCTTTTTCCCAATGTATATAAAGAAAAACGACCTGGCATCTTCGTACTATACCAAGTAAAACATACATTAAGATGAGTTACGTCATACCCCAAATCTTGCAAGACTTGCATCAGCGCATAACGCTGAAGATTTCCCCCATAATTGTTGTCAAATGGAAGATTAAGTAATGCTATTTTCATATTTATCGCAGATGAAACCTATTTTTCAATTCATTAGTAAACCGGATAGCACCCTTTCCATTTAGATGGTGTGCATCCATTCTGCAAGAATTGGGAACTTTCCAATTTACATAGTCTAAAAATTCTACATCATTGAAATACTTTTTGCGCATACGGGTACAGAAATAATGGTCGTAAGTCAAAGATTCATTATACAAAGGGTAACCAACCAGATATAATTTGACTCCTTTTCGCTTACATAAATCAACGATTTTACGCAAATATCTATAATTTATTCCATAACCATAATCACCATATTCTGTCTGCACTTTATCCAAAGCCCAACTTCTATGAACATTCTTTAAGTCGATAATCTTGTTTCGCTCTTCTACAGTTGGTTTTCCACCAAAACTCTCAAAATAAACTTGTGGATTGAAGAAGTCTCTTTTCAGCAATGTGGTGCCAAAAAGCGAAATCACAGTCTTTGGTTTTCTTAAAACAACTCCCCACTCATCAGCCCCAAACATAGGCCAATAAGTAGGAATATAGTAACTTTGTTCATTACTATCATAATACTTATAATCTGTATCTTGCCATAAATCTGTAGAAGAACATTCCAAGAAGATTGTATCCACTTGGCTGTTTGACTCCAACAGTTTTTGGAGTTTCAAATAAGTGTACATATATCTTTCACTGGGATGACTAATATTCTTAGCCGAAACCAAGAGAGAATCATTAATGCCATGGTAAGGGTGTGATGCACCCAAGAACAGTATATGCTTCTCTTTTGGCAATGTCCAATCTATCTTGTCAGCATAATAAACCCTCACACAAGCAAACAAGCACACGACAAAGAAAAAACAGAGAGAAATCCCTAATACCTTATATATATATTGCTTCATTGCACCTAAAATTGAAAATAAATAAATTGAGCTTGGTTTCCTGCTTGCGTCAATATCACGATGGAAAGCAAGATATACAAACTCCATCTCATCCATCTTGACGGCAAATGAAATTGCAGGCCATACTGTTTGCTGCGGTTGAACCATTCCATGCACAACATAATCAAGATATAAGCCAATGTATATTTAGGTATCCCTGTAGAATCCTTCTGCATGATATGACTTGCTATACAACCCATATAATCAAAGAACTGAGTTACATTGTCTGCCCTAAATATAATCCAACCTATTACTACCAAGAAGAATGTTACAAAGATAGATGCTGCTTCCCTAAATGACGGGAAAAGACTTCCTTCCGCAATTTGCGTGGAATAGCCTTTTGCCTTTCCCAATACCATTAATGGAACAAACAAGAGCGAATGATATAATCCCCAAAGAACAAAAGTCCAATTGGCTCCATGCCATAATCCAGAAAGAAGAAAAATTGCAAATGTGTTTCTCAACTTGATAAGTTGTCCTCTTCGGCTTCCTCCCAATGGTATATAGATGTAATCGACAAACCATGTGTTCAAGGAGATATGCCATCTTTTCCAAAATTCAGATACATTGCGTGAAAAATATGGAAAATTAAAGTTCCTCATCAGGTTGATTCCAAACAATCTTGCCGAACCTATGGCAATGTCGGAATACCCAGAGAAGTCTCCGTAAATCTGAAAGGCGAACAAGACTGCAGCCAACATCAAAACGCCACTACTATGTGTAGAATAGTTTGCCCATATTGAGTTGACAAAATCAGCACAGTTATCTGCAATCACCATTTTTTTTAATAATCCCCAAAGGATTTGTTTCATTCCATCTACGGCCTTTGAATAATCAAACTTCCTTTGCTTCAAAAACTGAGGAAGTAGATTTGTGGCTCTCTCAATAGGTCCCGCAACAAGCTGTGGAAAGAAACTGATAAAAGCAACAAATGCAACGACATCCTTTGTTGGTTGAATTTTCTGTTTATAAACATCTATAGTATAACTCAATGCCTGAAATGTATAGAAACTTATGCCAACAGGTAGTACGAGACGTAAAGTTGACATTTCTAAAGTAACACCTAACGAAGCAAAAGCTTCCATAAAACTCTCAACAAAGAAATTGTAGTACTTATATATGCCAAGTATAACGAGATTTATAATGACATTTGCCCATGCAAACAACTTGGATTTACCCCCCCAATTTGTCTATCTCGCATAATTGCAAGACCAGACAAATAGCTACAAATTGTAGTAAATGCTATCAAGAGCAAGAAATGCCAATTCCACCAACCATAAAAAATGTAACTTACCACGACTACAAAAAGATTCTGTAGTCTTACACTTTTATTGAACACATACCAATATAATAAAAATACTATTGGCAGAAACAACAAATATTCAAAAGAATTAAACAACATTTTACATCATTTTATTTACCCAACATCAAAAAAGACAAGACTTTGCTTGTTTCTATCCATTTGGCAGCATAGAGCGACAAACGGATAAGTATATATGAAACAACCACTGAATATAATAATTGAATGACGAAACATGAAACAAATCCCATCTTTCCAGTTTGAACAAGCCATAGACAATAGTCACCTAACTGTACGATTTTTAAAGATACGAACATGTGCATCAAATAAATATATAATGTTTTCTGACCTATTCTTTGCAAATAGTCATAACAACGTCCTTTCAACAATGTCGTCATAAACAGATAAAATACACAATAGATACCAGCAAGACTTTGAAGACTTACTCCCCATAACACATTATACCTAAAAGGCATAAACATAATGGTAACGAAATATATCATACATAGCGAATAAACATGATTGTTCATCAACCGCTCTATTAACATGTGTCGAGATACAAAGAATCCCAAAGCAAAATACGGATACATCTCTTTCAGATGAATATGCCAATCATAAGCCTGTAAGATCTGGGGGGGTAATATTGAGGAGAAATGATCTATCGCAAATTTACCTATACAAAGTAAAGCTATTTCTGTGGCAACCATCACTTTTCTGTTATGTATCTTGCCTACAAGGAAAGCAATGAAGCCAGCCATTATTAGCAATTGCAACAATGTAAGTAAATACCAATAAGTCAGAGGTCTAACTCCGCGCCAAAGATACACCAAAATACCGCACACAAGGTATGGTATAAGAAGCATCTTAGTTTTCTTATACATCTTAATGACATAACTCCCCAAGCTGTCTCTTATACACATCTGACGCTGCCGACGAATAGCCTTGTGTAGATCT